>Ga0181612_182910_pt1 | contig 29127 bp, 23 predicted proteins | sample HoacroProtozoa21_FD_119630 | JGI IMG/M metagenome (GOLD analysis project Ga0181612, IMG submission 119630) | Hoatzin crop microbial communities from Cojedes, Venezuel. Combined Assembly of Gp0051906, Gp0051904, Gp0051908 | reverse complement strand
TACCATGGGCGGTTCGCCTTTTCAGCCATGTATAGGAATAGGCGTTTTACTTTTAGAGAAGTGCATGACTCCAGTAGTGACTGGACCAACTTGGGACGCAAAGTAGTCATCCCTTCCATTATATAGTATATATCAAGCAGGGATGACGAGGCACTTGGCATGTACAAACATTCCATTATTGCGCGTTCTGGTGAGGAAACAATCAATTCATATCCATCAACTTCAATCGTGTTTACTCCGATCAGTCCGCTTCCAAGAAAAGATGTTGTCATTTATTTCACGTGCATGTCCCAATCTCCGCCTGACAACCATGCCGGCAATTTGTTTTCTTTGGCAGTAAAAAGATATGCTGTAGGCTTCCCCATAGGGAGATAATGAGAATAGCCACGCAAATCCAATGCAGTATAAGCCCCCACGATACAAGATTTACCTTGTTGGGTGTTGTATGCCGATATGATTTCCAACAATTGAGGCGTTGTACCATGCACCTTGTACACCCCTTTTGACACGTGATCCAACCAACCTCTCTTCATGTAGGCATGTTGGCTTCGTGAATCCATTCCCTGAGCAGAAAGCCAGGAGCTAAACAACACCGAACTACGATGTGCAGATTCCAATATTTGCTGTATTTTTGTAGCCATCTTCTATGTTATTGCGAATTTGACGCTAAATTTCATGCAAAAAATATGGATTTTCATTAGACAACACCAAGTAAAGGATGGGGAAATAGGTTTTATGAATTTCTCTTCAAAATCGCTATTTTTACGATTTTCAGCACAAAAAACAAGTAAAAACACTCATCGTCGACGGCAATCAATTTGAATTTCTGACAAAGCTGTATTTTCACAAAATGTGATGTCATGCTGGCAATACCATCGTGCGCGCGTGAAGAAAAATCGCCTAAAAAGATGTGGCGTTATTGACCTTTAGTGACTTACCTGAAAATCGGCGAGAAATAAGTGTAGCGCATTTGTAGCGCAGATACGTATGTTTACGGTAGAGAATGATTGTACCTTCTACCAGAGAGGGAATGATGCGTCTCCGTCTTTCATGACTGGAAACATCACACGGAGCTTGCGAAGCTCTTCGATATCGATTTCGGCGGTCCTGAACCCTTCGCACCCTTCCTCGACCCCCACTATCTCCCTGCCCGAAGGGGATAGAATGACGGAGTGCCCGTTGAAAGAATCGACCGGGTCGGACCCTATCCGGTTTACGCCGATGACAAAGCACTGGTTTTCGATTGCACGGGCGCGAAGAAGTGTATCCCAGGCCTTTATCCTCTGCCTTGGCCAGCTGGCAACATAGATTGCGATGTCATAGGGTGGAGTGCCGTCACTCTCAAGCGGGAGATTCCTTGAAAACACAGGAAACCTCAGGTCGTAGCATACCTGCAGAAGCACCCTTTCGCCACCGCCAAGTGTGGCAATGACCCTCCTGTCGCCCGGAGTGTAGTTCCTTCCTTCATATCCAGGGGTGAACAGATGGTGCTTGTCGTAGAAGTCCACCATTCCGTCCGGATGCACCAGGTACAGACGGTTCCGCAGCAGTCCATCCTCCTTTACCGCGACGCTGCCGGCAATGCAGAAGCCTCCCTCGCCAGCCTTCTCCTTCATCCACTGGAGGGTCGGGTAGGGGACGGTCTCGGCAGCGTTCAGTGGATCTGTCATGAATCCGGTCGGAAACATTTCCGGAAGGACCACCAGGTCGCTTTCCGGGATGTCCCTGAGAATGGAATCAAGATGCCTTCTGTTCTCCTTAGGAGCCGCCCAGGCTATGTCATGCTGGATTATGGTGGCTTTCATTTTGTAAATCAGCCCCTAGAGCTTGCCGTCCCTGAAATTGCCTACGGATTTTTCGACGAACTGGACCTCGCTGAAAAGGCAGCTGTGCGATGTGGTCTTCGGACTTTGGGCGCTGATACCCAGAAGGACAGTCTTCGGGTAGTCGTTCTTGTAGAGGCGCGCCATCCTCCACTGTTTCCCGTCCTCGGAGTAGTAGAATCCTATGGCCTTGCCGTCAGATGATATGCGGTAGTATGCGTCCTTTCCGGAAAGAGCCTGGTGGTTGTTGTCATCGGAAGTGCCGATGGTCCTTACGGAGACAACCCTGTGAAGGCCGCTCTCGTCCTGCTCGAATGCGAACTTCTGCCAGTGGGTGAGGCTCTCGAATACGAACAGGGCTCCTGCAGAGTAGGTTCCTTCCGGAGTGAAGTCCGGCCTGAGCCTTGCCGTGAATGTGAAAGGCTTGGTGTTGTCGACCTCTTTGAATATGATGGGGGAGGACTCGATGACGCTTCCATTGCCCGGGTCCCTGAAAATGTCGGTGTTTTCCCTGGCGGTTATCCTTAGCGAATCGTCCGCTTTCTTGAATTCAGCATTGGCCTGGTTAAGGGCTTTGGTGAACTTTACTCCGCATACCGAGATGTCGCAGGGATCTGTCTTCAGGGGTGCCTCTGAGGGTGTGCTCTGGGTGGATGGCTGGGCCTTTTCAGCCTTGGGGGCGGTGTTCTTGCAGCCTGTGGCAATAGCGCACAGGGCCGCCATGATGGCTAGTGTCCTTTTCATATGCTGTCGTTGGTTCTGGTTTTTCGGATTTGTTTTCGGCACTGCAAAGTTACGGCATCTTCTTTAGAATTTCAAGGCTGATTTTCTCTTGTGGAATTCCTTTAGGCAATAGCTGTCACCGGAATGTTTCCATATGAAAGCGGATGTCGTTATTTGCGGTGAGCCCCGTTTGGCCATAACTACCTTCACAAATCCACATTTGGCGAGATTTCAAAATTTGAATTTCCGCCGAATGTAGGGGTAGAATGGCACATTCGGCTGGACTAGTCATTCTTTCTTTTTATAAATAAATGTGTGTTAGTGATTTATGGTGACTGGATGCCTTATGGTATGATTACTAAGAATAACTTGGCAAGTTTTTTTAAGTTATACGCCAAAATGAATGTGACAGGTGCATAAACAGAACTTGATGCTTATTTAGCCGAATATTGCTGTTGAAACGTACTTTTGGCGAGATTTCAAAATATGAATTTTAGCCGAATGTTGGGTTAAAATCTCACTTTTGGCGAAACTTCTACTCTTAGTATTTGCTTAAATGAATATAAATCAGTATTTTTGCAAAAAATAAGATATGGCAACAATAGTTGGAAGGGAAGCGGAAATTGATGAATTGAATCATATTATGGAGTCCGATGAAGCGAAATTTCTTGTCGTTTACGGAAGGCGCAGAGTCGGGAAGACTTTCCTGATTAATGAGTATTTTTCAAATAATTTCAGATTCAAGGTTACGGGACTGGCTTTGGATAGAACTTTGCCAAACTATAATCAGGAACAGCTCACCAATTTCGCAAAGGCGCTCAATGCTTACGGATATCCTCCGTGTGGCACGCCGTCTAGCTGGAGTGAGGCTTTCTCTATGCTTAGGACGCTGCTTGAGAGTGACCGCATCTCCGCCCGAAAAAGAAAGAATGGAAGTAAAAGGGTCATCTTTATCGATGAGCTACCATATCTTCACACGTCAAGGAATGACTTGCTTTCGGCGCTTGAGCATTTCTGGAACGGGTTCGCCAATACCCAGAGCGATCTTGTCCTCATAGTATGCGGTAGCGCCACTTCGTGGATAACCAAGAGGTTGCTCCGTGGAAAGGGAGGCCTATATGGAAGGGTGACTGACACCATTTACATACATCCCTTCACATTGGCGGAGACCCGCCGGTATATGCAGTCGAAAGAACTGCAGTTTGATGACTATTCCATTCTTGAATGCTATATGGTGATGGGTGGAATTCCCTACTATCTTTCTTTTCTTCGCAAGGGACTTTCAATGGCGCAGAACATAGATCGCATTTTCTTTATGCGCAAGAGCCCTCTTGAAGGAGAGTTTTCTGAATTGTACGAAAACCTGTTCACCAATTACAAGGTGTATATGAAGGTTGTCGAGGCACTTAGCAGGAAGCGTATGGGGATGACGCGCGCCGAGATATCAGAGCATACTGGAATCTCCATGGGAGGAACCCTTACCGAGATACTTTCCGACCTGGATACCTGTGACATAATAAGGAAGTACAACTATCCTGGAAACAAGACAAAGAATGCCCTGTATCAGTTGACGGATCCTTTCACCTTGTTCTGGTATGAGATGATGGAAGGCGCTACCGGCAGGGAGAAACCTTACTGGATCCATGTGTACAAGAGTCACAGGTACTCCACATGGGCCGGTCTGGCATTTGAGATGACATGCCTTCTGCATCTTCCCCAGGTGGAAAGGGCGATAGGAATCAGCGATGTCCTTTCCGATACGTATGCATGGAGGTCGGATAACGCCCAGATAGACCTTGTCATTGACCGTTCCGACAGGATAGTGGATTTGTGCGAGATAAAGTTCTGGAGGGAGCCTTTCGTAATAAATGAGAGTTATCGCAGGAACCTTGAGAACAAGATCGCATCATACAGGGAGGAGACCGGAACATCCAAGCAGGTCCACCTTGTCATGATTACGACCCAGGGCGTCAAAAAGAACTCCTTCAGCGGCATCGTCCAGAGGGAAGTGACCCTGAAGGACCTTTTCTGGGAGTGAGTTGTCTTCAGCTGCTCGCAAAAAGAGAGACGGCCCGTTGGCAGGCCGTCTCCATCTATGGAATGTCCTTCTGTGAAAGAGGGGCTAGCTTATGCTCATTACCGCCTCGGCGATAGAGTTCAGCTTCGTGTCTGCGGTATCCGCGCGGCTTGCAAGGATGCAGGGCGCTGTCGTTCCGACGAGCATTCCGGCCTGCCTTACCTTGCCGGAGAGCTTGGAGTTGCTCTTCCAGAACACGTTTGCGCTTTCGATGTTGGGGAACACAAGGCAGTCTGCGTCTCCGGCTACGGGGCTGGAGAGCTTCTTTATCTGCACGGACTCCTTGTCGATGGCTACGTCAAGGGCGAGAGGACCGTCTCCGATGCATCCTTTTATCTGTCCGCGGTCGCACATCTTTGCGAGCGCTGCAGCCTCCATGCAGGCGGGCATTGAGTCAAGAACCTGCTCTGAAGCGGCTATGAAGGCGATCTTGGGCTTCTCGATACCGAACGAGTGCGCTACGTTGAGGACGAAGTTTGCGAGCTTTGTCTTCTGGCGGAAGTCCGGCTGGGGGATTACGGCCATGTCGGAGAAGAAGATGAGCTTGTGGTAGAGGGGGTTTTCGATGACGCCTACGTGGCTGAGAAGGCCCTTGGGGGGAAGAAGTCCGGTCTCCTTGTTGAGGATTGCGCGAAGGAACTTGTCCGTCGAGCAGAGTCCCTTCATGAGGACGTCGCCCTCTCCGTCATGGACCATCTGCACGGCCTTTGCGACGGCCTTCAGCTCGTTAGGCTCGTTCACGATGGTGAACTTCCCCTGGTCGATTCCGTTTTCCTGGCATACCTTTGAGATGAGAGCTTCGTCTCCTACGAGCGTAGCCTGCACGAATCCCAGGTCGGTAGCCTTGCTGGCTGCCTCGATAGTGTGCTCGTCAACGGCCCATGCGGCCACCATTTTCTTGCAGATCCCCTTTATCTTGAGCTCTGCGAATACGTCTGAGAATTTGGTTATCATTTTGCTAAAAATATTGGTTCAGGTTTATTCCTTATGCGTCAAGGGCCTCCACGATATGCATGGTATCCCTTGCTATTACAAGCTCCTCGTCGGTTGTGATGAGGGCTGCCTTCACGGGTGAGTCGGGGGTGGTTATTATCGCATCCTCTCCGAAGGCGGTGTTGGCCTCGTAGTCGAACTTGAGCCCCAGGTGGGTGAAGTTCTCGCACACCCTTCTGCGAAGGCGGCTGTTGTGCTCGCCGATTCCGCCGGTGAAGACGATGAGGTCGACTCCGTTCATCACGGCCACGTACATGCCCACGTTCTTTATGATGTCGTAGGTGAGCTTCTTCAGCGCTAGCTTGGCCCTGTGGTCTCCGCCGTTTGCCAGCTCGTCAAGCTCCCTGGCGTCGGAGGTCTTTCCGCTCAGCCCCAGGAATCCGCTCTTCTTGTTCATCACCTCCGTCATCTGGTCGGGGGTGAGGTTCTCCTTCTTCATGATGTAGGGGATGATGTTGGCGTCGATGTTTCCGCAGCGTGTCCCCATTATCATTCCCTCAAGGGGTGTGAATCCCATGGATGTGTCGATGCACTTGCCGTTGAGCACCGCGGTCACCGACGAGCCGTTCCCGATGTGGCAGGTGATTATCCTTGAGTTGCTCAGGTCGAGTCCGCAGAACTCGGCTCCCTTCTGCGCCACGAACTGGTGGGAGGTCCCGTGGGCTCCGTACCTTCTTACGTGGTACTTGGTGTAGTACTCGTAGGGGAGGGCGTACATGTATGCGTACTCGGGCATGGTCTGGTGGAATGCCGTATCGAAGGTGACGACCTGTGGCACATTGGGAAGGACGTGCTGCACTGCCCTTATTCCCAGCAGGTGGGCGGGATTGTGGAGGGGCGCGAAGTCGCAGCAGATCTCGATTTTCTTCAAAACGTCCTCGTCAACGAGGGCGCTTCCGGAGAAGAAGTCCGCACCCTGCACTATCCTGTGGCCTACGGCCTCGATGTCCTCGAGGGATTCGAGAACTCCGGTGCCGGGTGCCGTCAGGGCGTCGAGCACCAGCTGCATTCCGACCTTGTGGTCGGGGATGTGTATGTCCTTTACAATCTTCTCTCCGCCGGTGGGGGAGTACTGGAGGATTCCGTTCTCAAGGCCGATCTTCTCGGCTATTCCCTTTGCAATCAGGTCGTAGGCGGAGTCGCTCTTCATGTCCAGAAGCTGGTACTTGATGGACGAGCTTCCGCAGTTGATTACCAGAATGATCATATTGCTGTCTAATTTTTTGGTTTTCCTTCTGTGTGCCCCTGTGGGGGAGATGTGGCTTGGAGCACAAATTTAGCAAATTATCTCTTATTTTTCCCCTTTCCCTTTTCTGGGACCGCCTGCTTTTCATAGAAGAGGTCCTGCAGCGGGAATACGGGATCGTATTTCTCCCTGAGGTCGGTGCAGAGCTTCCTCATGTAGCGGGAGAACAGGTGGCCTTTCCAGGTGCTGGTGTTTGTCACCATTATCCAAAGCTCCCCGTCGGGGTAGTACATTATGGATGCGCTGGTCCCGGAGAAGGACCCTGTCCTCTGCCATCCCTTTTCGGGGTCGGTGTCGTTCCATCCAAGGGAATAGGTGTCCTCGTCGACGTACTCGGTCATCCGCTCCACGCTCTCCTTCGAGAGGATGTCCGGAATGGAAGGCCTTCCGTCCACGGAGCACACGAGCCTTGCCAGCTCGGGAATGCTTCCGACCCATGCTCCGGCACCCGAAAGGGCGTGTATGTCGTTTCCGCCGTAGCACCTCTCAACCATCCTTCCGCTGCCGTTGTACTCCTCGACCTTCGGCTCGTTTGAGGGGACGTAGTAGCGAACCTCGCCCGGGGCCCTCTGCTCGTAGTAGTTGTTCGCAAGGGAGAAGCCCCAGCATCCGGCCTTTTCGATTACGTTCTCCAGCATCCAGTCCTCGTACCTCATTCCGGTGACCCTTTCGATGACCATGCTAAGGAGAAGGTACCCGAAGTTGGAGTACTTGTGGCCCTTCCCGGGAGCGTATGCAAGCTTGCGGCCGAGGACTATCCTAACTAGCGTGTCGTGGTCGGGGGCCTCCTTCAGGCGGTTGTTCTTCATTATGCTCCTTGTCGAGAACATGGGGTCCCCGAGGGCGGTAGAGAATCCCGCCTCGTGGCGCAGAAGCTGCTCTATGGTAACATCATAGAGGGCGGTGTCCCTTATGGCGGAAGTGAACTTCTCGTCGCACAGAATCCCGTCCGGCCCGAGGACCTTGTCGTCAAGGGATATCACATCGTTTTCGCAGAGGGTCATTATGCCTATTGCGGTAATGAGCTTCGATACCGAGGCGAGGCGCATGACGTTCCGGGGAGACATCTTCTCACCCTTCTGTTCGTCTGCCCAGCCGTATCCCTTGGCATAGAGCAGGGAGTCGTTCCTCACCACGGCCATCTGAAGGCCCTTCAGCTGGTATTCGTTCATGAAGGAGACGATCCTCCGGTCCATCTTCTCAAGGACGGAGGTATCGGACATCTCGTTCGTGAGGACCTCGTTAAGCCTTACGGCCTTTCGGGTGTCTACATCCTGCTTCTTCCTTCCGCATGCTGAAAGGCCGAAAATCAGCGCCAGGGCGAAGGACGTTGCAGCAAAGAGCGCCAGTATCCTGGCCTTTCTCATAGCATGCCCCTCCTGCGCGCGTACTCGACGATCATCTCGGCAGTGCCCTCGGTCCCGAGGACGGAGGAGTCAAGGCAGATGTCGTAGTTTGAAGCCTGGCCCCAGTTGCCGAAGGTAAAATAGTTGTAGTAGGACTCCCTTGTGTGGTCGCGGCGCTCGATGAGCTTCTCCGCCTCCCTTTCGTCAAGTCCGCTCCGCTCGCAGACCCTTTCTATCCTCTTCTGAAGGGGTGCCGTTATGAAGACATCCATGCAGTCCATCTCGCGAAGGATGTAGTCCGAGCACCTTCCCACGAATATCGCGCTGCCTTTCTCGGCGGTCGAGCGGATGACTTCGCTCTGTATCTTGAAGAGCTCGTTCTCACTTACGTAGTTCTCGGTGAGGGAGTACCTTCCCGAGCCGAAGAAGCCCGAGGATGAGAATATGCTCCTCCTTTCGTCGCTCTTTGTGAACAGGTCGCGGCTGAACCCGCTCTCCTGCGCGGCCTTTGATATGAGCTCGCTGTCGTATACGCTTACGCCAAGCTTCTCTCCCACGGCGAGGGCTACCATCCTTCCTCCGCTGCCGAACTGGCGTCCGATGCTAATAAGAATCTTTCCCATGGTGTCTGTATTTTTACGGTTGTCTGTATCCTATCTGTTAAGGCTTTCCTCCCTGCGGTTGTCAGCCTCCTGCCTCTCGGCCTCCTCCCTCTCCTTCGGGGTGAGGATGTCCTTGGGGTCCTCTCCCTCCTGCATCCTCTGGAGCCTTTTCATAAGGGATATCATCATCACAAGGGTGATTGCGAACGCTATGAAATCCGATACGGGGTAGCTCCACCACACGCCCTCGATCCCTAGCCACAGGGGAAGGAGATATACGGCAGGGACAAGGAAAATCAGCTGCCTTGAAAGGGAGAGGAATATTGATTTCTTCACCATCGCAAGGCTCTGGAAGAGGTTTGTCGAAACCATCTGGTATCCAACCAGAGGGAGCATGAGGCACAGGATGCGCAGGGCCTTTTCTGAGAGGACCTTAAGCTCCTGGTCGTTGGTGAAGAGGCTCACCGCCGCCCCGGGGATCAGCTGCGCCACCAGGAAGCCGGCGGTCATCACCCCGATGGCCCATTTTATCGTAAGGTTGAAGACTTCCTTCACGCGGGTGTACTTCCTCGCCCCGTAGTTGTATCCGGCAATCGGCTGCATGCCCTGGTTTAGTCCCATCACGACCATCACGAAGAGGAATATTATCCTGTTCGCGATGCCGTAGGCTCCGATGGCGAGGTCCCCGCCGTACTTTAGAAGCTGCTGGTTTAGGAAGAGCGACACTATGCAGGCTGCCGCGTTCATGAGGAACGGCCCCATCCCTATTGCAAGGGTGTTTTTGGCTATCCTTGTGTCAAGGCCGAATATGTGCTTTGGAAGCTTTATGGGAGCCTTGCCCTTTGTAAAGTAGTAGAGGGCGTAGGTCAGGCTCATCAGCTGGCACAGGACGGTTGCCAGCGCCGCTCCCTTCACTCCCATTCCTAGTGCGAATATGAACACCGGGTCCAGCACCGCGTTGGAGATGACGGTGAAGAGGGTTAGGTTCATTGCGAGCTTCGGAGCTCCCGACACCCTTATCATGGAGTTGAGTCCGAAGTACAGGTGCGTTATGACATTTCCCCAGAGGATCACCTTGAGGTAGTCCCTTGCAAAGGGGAGGGTGTTCTCGCTGGCCCCGAAGAAAAGGAGTATGGGGTCGAGGAAGAGGAGTGTCACGACCGAGAACAGTATTCCTATTATGGTGTTCAGGGTCACCTCGTTGCAGAGGGCCTTCTCAGCTGCGTGGTAGTTCCTCTGCCCGAGGTACACGCTTGTCATGGTAGCCGCTCCCACTCCCACGAGGGTACCCAGCGCGCTTGAAAGGTTCATGATCGGGGCTGTGACCCCGAGTCCGGATATGGCAAGGGCGCCGACATCCTTGAGGTGCCCTATGTAGACGCTGTCCACCATGTTGTACAGGGAGGACGCTGTCATTGCGATTATTCCCGGCCAGGCATACTCCGAAAGGAGCGTGCCTATCTTTTTGGTGCCTAGGTCGGTGGGCAGTGCGTTCGCTCCCATCCTAGTCTACCGGTTCGTCTACGATCTCGAATTCGAACAGAAGGGGTGAGTAGGCCGGGACGTTGGATCCGGACCCCGAGGAAGTGTATCCCCAGGCGGATGTGAATACCACATATCCCTTTTCGTGATCCTTCATCTCGAAGAGGCCCCTTGCGAACCCGCTTATGACCGATGAGGAGGAAGAGCTCCCGCCAAGGTACATTGTCATGTCCTCGTAGTCGTCGGCGTCCCAGGTGATCTTGACCGGAGTGTAGGTCTTGGATGAAGAGTAGATGTGCCATACTTTCGCGGTGTCGGCAATCGAAGTGTCGAACACGGTCCCGTCAAGGCGCCTTGCGATGTAGTTCGCATATACGGTGGAGTCGCTCTCGAAGGCGGCATCGGTATCGGGAGCCTTCGTCTGGACGTAGTAGAGCCCGTATTCGGTGGAGTCAGCCTTCACCCCCTTGTTGGAAAGGAAGGTCTCGATTGAGTCTATCTGCCACTCGATGACATCTTCGATGCATTCCCTCAGTGTAATCGTATATATGGTATGCGAGCTTGAAGACTCGACCTCGAAGTAGTCGTCCGCGGAGGAGTAGCGCTCTGTCGTCTGGAGCCATGATGGGATGACGGCCTTCCTGGTTCCGCCTACCCTCATTCCCTCGAGCACGTTCTCGACGCCGGCTGTCATGTAGTCCTTTCCGGTTGCCCATACCTTGGGTCCGTAGTAGTATGAAGGGTAGTAGGTGCCAAGCTGGTAGGCCTTCTGGAGCGATGTCGACGAGGAGATCGTCCCTTCAAGGTCGGTTATCGTGTAGTCGACGTAGACGTAGTCGTGGGTGTCGCCGTCATAGGCCTCGCCCGTGCCGGCTGTCTCCTCCAGGATGTAGATCCCGTCTCCCGTAGCCTCCACTGAAGGGTAGTTGAGCCCCAGCCATGCGTCAAGGCTCCTTTTCATGCCGTCGTTGGCATTTGTGGTCGCGCTCTTTGCGCAGCCCGCCGCCATGGCCCCTATGGCCAGCAGCGCGATGTATGTCGAAATTCTTCTCATGTCCAAATTAGTCGTTGCTTATGCTCTCCACCCAAATGTGGTAGCAGAGGGCCGAGTTTGCAGGGATCGCACCCAACGCCTTGTTCCCGAAGCCGTGCTCGCCGGAGAAGAGGATGTAGCATTCCTCTCCGCCCTTCACGCCTACAAGCCCGTTGGCAAGGCCGGATACGAAGTTCGCCGTATCTAGCCTCACTGTAAGGATGTCCATCGATGTGGAGTCGGTAAGGCTGCTGAACCCCGTCGATGATGCGATATCCTCGTAGTTGGTTGCAAATAGCGTGCTCGAAGATATCGTGGATGATGAAAAAACGTATCCTGCGTAGTAGAAGGAGATGACTCCGTCGCTCGCAAGAGAGTCTCCGCTCCCTTGGGTTATCACCACGCGGGCCGTGCCTTCGTTGTAGACGGCGTACCTTGTGGAGTCGGCGCTTAGCTGACTGTTCACGAAGGTCTCTATGTTTGTCTCCTGTGTCGACCAGGCGTTCTTTATGCTCTCCTTCGTGCAGCCGATTATGCCGGGAAGTATGGTCGCCAGGGCGAATGCTATTGTGCTACGCTTCATTTCTTTGAAAGGAACTTTTTTGTTACTTCCTCTATGTATGAGGGTATTGCCTTGGATGAAGGTACATCGTCCGGAATGAGTATCGATCCTCCGGAAGCGTTCTCGTGTCCGCCTCCGTGGAAGCATTCGCGGGCGAGCGGCTCGACCGAAAGGCCCTTTTTCGAGCGGAGCGAAACCCTCCATTTCCCCCTGTCCTGCTTTGCGAATATGCTCATGCGGACATCCTTTATTGTAAGAGGTATGTTTACGAACCCCTCGGTGTCACCGTCCTGGAGCTTGTACTCCTTGGCAGTCTCTTCGCTGAGGACCATTATGGCGGCGCCTTCCCTAAGGACGGTCATCTCCTGCAGGAGCTTCCCCTGCAGGCGCAGGCGGTTCTCCCCGAAGCTTCTCTGCACCGCGTCAAGGATCTCGTCCCTGTCGACTCCGACACCGATGAGGTCTCCCGCCATCCTCATGGTCGAGGGGTAGGTGGAATTTGCGAAGTTGTTGGTGTCAGTTGTCATTCCCGTGAGGAGTGCCCTGCAGCAGGGAAGCGGAAGGCGCGAAGGGTCTCCCTTTATGTCCTCCATCTGAAGGAGTATCCAGTATAGGAGTTCGCTTGCCGAGGATATCTCGGTCTCGGAGAAGACAACGTCGAAGTGCTCCTTCTGAGGATTCAGATGATGGTCTACAAGAACCTTGGGGCAGCTGTTCTGAAGGGCGGTTTCCCCCGCCTTCTCCGCCCTGGAGGGGGCGGGCATGTCTAGCATTATTACAAGGTCGGAGGACAGGATCCTCTCGCGGGTCCTTCCGGGGTCCTTCTCTTCCACGAGGATGCTCTGACCTGAGGTGAGGAAGTCCATCGAATGCGGAATTGCGCTAGGGAAGACGCACGAGACGTCAATGCCCCTTGCGCGCAGGTAAAAGTACATCCCAAGGGAGCTTCCGATAGCGTCTCCGTCGGGGCGTACGTGGGATATCGTAGTCACCTTGGTGGCCTTTAGAATCAGCCTTCCGAGGGCGAGGATGTCTGATTTAGCCAAATTGAGCATCTTTCGTCAAAATTCGAGTGGCAAATTTACGAATTATATTGTTGTTGATGAAGATTTTTGTTAAATTTGCCCGAAACTTTGAGCAAAATAAAACACTAAACATAATGAACAAAGCAGTTAAAACTATCGTCAGCATCCTGCTGCTCTTTGTAATTGCCGCACTCGTATGGGTGATCGTAAAGGGAATCCGCAAACCAGTCCTCTTTGAGAAGGAGGTTGCCAGGAGGGAGGCCGTCGCAATCCAGAGAATGAAGGACCTGCGCGACCTCGAGAACGCCTACAAGTCCGTGAACGGACGTTTCATGGCAAGCTTCGACACCCTGAAGAACTTCTATGAGAACGGAAAGATGGAAGTTGTGATGCAGGTGGGCTCAAGCGACGACTCCGCAGCCGTAGCAAACACCCAGAAGATCAAGAGGGCCAACCCCCGTATCACCGCCCGTGAGATGTACGACCTCTACAAGCAGGGTCAGAATCTCGTATTCTCCATCAAGAACGAGCTCCCCGTAAAGGACACCCTGTTCCACTCACGCAAGGACTTCAACATCGACTCCCTGCAGTACATCCCGTTCTCCGGAAAGGAGAAGGTCGAGATGGCCGCCGAGGTAAAGAAGGTCTCCGGAGTCGACGTTCCCCTGTTCGAGGCCAAGATGCCCTACAAGAAGCTCCTCAAGGGTCTTGACAACCAGCTCAGGATCAACCTCGACGCAGCAAGGCGCGAGAGCAACCGCTACGAGGGTCTCCAGGTCGGAAGTATCACAGCTCCGAACAACAACGCAGGAAACTGGGAGTAGTCCCGCGAAAAGAACATATCTTTTCGATGGAATACAGACCGGAAAGTTCGATATCCATTCAAGTCTCCTTGAGTGGATATTCTTTTAAAGTAGACAGGGGTGTGGGCAGCGTCCCCGAGGGATGGCTGCCCTCCGACAGGCTCTTTACCACGGTGGAGATGCAGAGGCGCTACGACAGGGTGGAGATATCGCTCCTCACTCCGAAGGTGGCACTCGTTCCCAGCCAGTTCTTCCGCCCCGAGGAGGCCAGGGGCGCCCTCGAGGACGTATGCGTGCTCAGGGCGAGCGATTCTGTGGAGTGGATTGACGTACCCTGGTTCGCAGCCACCCTGGTGTACTCCCTTTCCATGGACGAGTCCCTTTCTGGAGCCGTTTCTAGGATGGTCTACACCACTTCCGGAAACAACGTGAAGGTCCTTCCGGAAATGTACTATCTCCTGGTGGAGGTGACCCGCAGAAGGGACTACAACAAGATCGTGGCATCCTACATGGACGGGAAGCTGCACCTTGTGATCGCCCAGGGAAGGAGCCTCATGCTCTGCAACGTATACGACGCCCCCGACTTCACGACGGCCCAGTACTACCTCTTCCTTGCAATGAAGAAGCTCCAGCTTAACCCCGAGGTGTCCACCGTGTGCATGAGGACACCGCTTACGCGTGAGCAGGAGATGTCCCTATACAGGTACTTCAGCTCCGTGGAGGTCGTATGAGGATAATTGGAGGCACTCTCAAGGGGAAGACCATATCCCCGCCTTCCGGCTTTGGCGCAAGGCCTACGACAGACTTTGCCCGGGAGGCGATATTCTCCGTGATCGACAGCGTGTACGACTTTTCGGACCTGAAGGTGCTGGATCTTTTCTCAGGGACGGGTGCGATATCATACGAGTTCATATCCCGTGGCGCAGGACACGTCTGGAGCGTTGAAATGAACCCGGCGAGGGCCTCATTCATATCTTCAGAGGCTGCAAGGCTGGGGATACAGGATAGGATAAGTGTCGTCAGGCACAACGTCTTTGACTTCCTTCCCCTCTGCACGCAGAAGTTCGATATCGTCTTTGCGGACCCTCCCTATGCCCTCGATGGTCTGGAAGGGATACCAGACAAGGTCTTCGCGGCAGATATCCTCCATCCCGAGTGCTGGCTCATCCTTGAGCACGGAGACGAGCACTCGTTTTCCTCACATCCCAGGTTTGTCCGGGAGAAAAAATACGGAAGGGTGCATTTCAGCATCTTTGAATGAAAAAAGGCGTTCCTCCGGGGACGCCTCATTGCTTTCTTCTTCTCCATTTTTGCGGCCACGGAAGGCACCGGGGGACCTTTTTGCAGTAGTCTTCGTACTCCTTTCCGAACTTCTCCCTCAGCCATACTTCCTCGGTTCTTTTGAGCATCCTTGCCATTATGAGGAAGAACAGGGGAGGAAGCGCCAGCAGCCACGCATCCCTGAGCAGAAGCAGACTTCCGCTAAATACGAGGGTGAATGCCGTGTAGAGCGGATTGCGGACAATGGAGTACGCCCCTTTTGTGACCAGCCTTCCGCCCAGGATCCCGCTATCTATCTTCGAAAGGAAGAAGGCGTCGCACCATAGCGCTACGCCAAGGGCTATCATGACTATTCCCGCTATGGAGAATGGAATCTTCAAGCACTGCGGCACTCCGACAAAAACGACTCCCGATCTTGAAAGTGCAGCCCCAAGGGCTGAAAGGAGCGCTATCAGAAGGACGTAAAGCGGACCTGGTCCGAAAAGGGGAAGATGGGTGTCCTGTCTTGCCATACCTATATATTATTATAATGGAAGGGGAGTGATCAAAACTTTTGCAAGGTCGGCAAAAACCTTCTCAAATGCAATAGCAACATATGGGGATGGGGACCTCGAAGACTGCCTTGCATGCCCTGAAAACGTATGTCAAAAATCAAAGTTCTCCCTACTTTGAAATCTGTCAAGGGGCGCAAAATCGACTTAGAAATTTGATATTTTAGGCGTAAATGGGGCTGGAAGGGGATTTTGGATGTATTCGGGCTCTTTTTGCTCTTTTAGTTTAACTTTAATGCATGAAACATAAAAGTTAATGGAGTTTGAAGGGATTTTCAGAAGAATTAGGCCGGATTCGGATGGCAAGGACCCTTTATGCCAGGGTTTGCTCTATTTACTGTAGAGTAGTATCAATTCTATAACCTACGGGCACACTTTCATCGCCCTTTAATCGTATTTTGTGATGCCCTTTTCACTGGCATTTTACGGGGATGTGCAACTCAAAAACAGCCTTTTCCATAGCCTTGGTTCGTGCCTAATTCAGCCTTCTGCCTTCCGTACACAAGGAGGATTTGGAAACAGAAGGATAGCGCCGCAAGGAAGGATCATGAAAAATCATGTGAAGCCAGGGCTATCGCTCCAAGGCGCGAAGATGGGCATCCCGTGTCCTTTCTGGCTATGACCTAAATAGGCATCCTTTCCTTGCTATACGTACGGGTGACCATTTGCTCCAAGGGGCGGCTCAGCTTTCCATTCCTTTCTTTCCAAAGTCCTGCCCATCCCCTGATAATCTTTTCTCCCCTTGATATTCCTTCCTTGATTCCTTCCTTGCAGAGTTGATATCGCCTCCAGCGTGGCGAAAATCCCCCTTCTGCGGTACGCAGATCGCGAAAAATCGATTCTCACGAAGATGATTTTCTTCTATATGTATCCTATATTATTGAAAAGCAGTATCTTATCTTATATTGTCGCGCTTATTGGGAGAATGACCTTCTGGAAGTATTCCGTACGCAAAAATGCCGCCCCCGAAAGGACGGCATCTTCTGATTGCTCTCAGCCTAACCTACTTTATGAGGTTTCCGAGAATGCTTCTTGTAATCTCCCTTGTAAGGGTGCGGGTAGCCGCGGTGGCGGCAGAGTTGGCTGCCTTCTTGGATGCGGAAGTCTTGCTTGTGGACTTCTTTCCGCTGACCTTGTTGTTCACGGCCGAGGATACGCTCCTTGAGAGGCTGGCCGTCACTGCGGTCACGACTGCAGCGAGAACCTTGCTCCCGATTCCCTTGCCCTTCTTCTTCTCGGCCTCCTTCTCCTCTTTCTCGGCCTGTTTTGCGGCCTTCTCCTCCTCTTCGGCCTTTACCTGTTCCTCTGCCTTCTTCAGAAGCACCTCGAATGCGCTCTCGCGGTCTACCATGGTGTCGTAGCGGCCATAGAGGCGAGACTTCTTGATGAGAACCTCCCTCTGCGTCTCGGAGATCGGTCCGATCTGGCTCAGGGGGAAGAGGATCTTCGCCCTCTGTACCATCGTAGGAGCGCCCTTTTCGTCAAGCACCGATACGAGGGCCTCTCCGGTCTCGAGCTCCTTGATCGCCTCCTCGGTCGAGAATGCGGGATTTGCGCGGAAGGTCTCCGCTGCCGCCTTCACGGCTTTCTGGTCCTTCGGCGTATAGGCCCTCAGGGCATGCTGGATGCGGTTTCCGAGCTGTCCGAGGATGTCTTCGGGTATGTCGGTAGGGGACTGGGTCACAAAGTATACGCCCACTCCCTTGCTTCGGATAAGGCGGACGACCTGCTCGATCTTGGCAACGAGAGCCTTGGATGTGTCGGTGAAGAGCATGTGGGCCTCGTCGAAGAAGAACACGAGTTTCGGGTAGTCCAGGTCTCCAACCTCGGGAAGTGTGGAGTATAGCTCGGACAGAAGCCACAGGAGGAATGTCGAATAGAGCTTTGGCGAGTTCATAAGCTTGTCGGCCGCAAGCACGTTCATGATTCCCATTCCGCCCTCGCACTGCATGAGGTCGTTGATGTCGAACTCCGGCTCTCCGAAGAACTTGTCCGCCCCCTGGTTCTCAAGGGAGAGGAGCGCCCTCTGGATCGCTCCAACCGAAGATGATGAGATGTTTCCGTAGGTGGTGCGGAAGTCGGCTGCGTTGCGGGCGACAAAGTCCAGCATCGCGCGAAGGTCCTTCATGTCGATAAGAAGGAGCCCTTCGTCGTCTGCTATCTTGAAGACGATGTTGAGGATTCCGCTCTGGGTCTCGTTTAGCTCCATGAGTCTTGCAAGCAGCATCGGGCCCATCGAGGAGATGGTCGCCCTCATGGGGTGTCCCTGCTCTCCGAATATGTCAAAGAAGCGGGTGGGGCATCCCTTGAACTGGGGATCCTCGATGCCGAACTCGGGCATCCTCTTCTGTATGAACTTTGACATTGTTCCCGCCTGGCTTATTCCGGAGAGGTCTCCCTTCATGTCGGCCATGAAGCAGGGTACGCCTGCCTGGCAGAATGTCTCGGCGAGGACCTGCAGCGAGACTGTCTTTCCCGTACCGGTGGCTCCGGCGATGAGGCCGTGGCGGTTCGCCATCTTGCCGACGATGCTTATCGGCCCCTGGTCACTGTGGGCTATGTACAGCCCTCTTTCCTTGTCTAGCATATTGTCTGTGGTGTTTGTGTCTTTAGTGCGCTCAACTGCGTATGTATGTTTTCATTATATACGCCTAAACTTCCTTTTAAGGTTCAATCTCCGTCCCGGGGGCGAACTTTTTCCTCTGGCGGGCCTTCCATATCATGAAGACGGCAAAGCTAAGGGCGAAGGTTGTCGCCCCGATTGCCACGTTCCAGTCGCTGGGGAGGTTGAACCCTATCCTGTCGATGAGGATGTATGTCGTCACGACCGAAGTCATGAAGCATGCCGGAAGGAATGTGATAAGGTAGGTGGCGTTCCTCCTGCTCCGTACAAAATAGGAGGATGCCGCCCACAGGGTGAATACCGCGAGGGTCTGGTTGGCCCATCCGAAGTACCTCCATATGGTGTTGAAACCGTCCTCGTTGGAGACGTTGAACCACAGCAGTCCGCTCGCTACTATAAACAGGGGGATTCCGGCTATGAGACGGTTGCGTACCGGCTTCTGGTCGAAGTGGAAGAAGTCGGCGATTATGAGCCTTGCGCTGCGGAACGATGTGTCGCCGCTGGTGATCGGGGCCGCAACTACGCCGAGGATCGCGAGGATTCCACCGAAGATTCCCAGCCATCCCTTTGACACCTTTATGACGACTTCAGGGGCCTGGGCCTTGAGGGTGGAACCAACTTCGGCCGCTCCTCCGTCAAAGAAGAAGTAGGAGGATACCGCCGCCCACACAAGGGCGACCACACCTTCGGTTATCATGGCTCCGTAGAATACCGGACGTCCGAGCTTTTCGTTCTTGACGCACCGGGCCATCATCGGGGACTGCGTTGCATGGAATCCGCTGATCGCCCCGCAGGCGATCGTTATGAAAAGGCACGGATATATCGGCTGGTTCTTTATCAGGTCCTTCTCCTGCCCAAGGTTCGAAAGCCCGTCCCATATCTCGGGGATGCTCGGCCACTTTACGATGAGCCCGACGGCGAGGGCCACTGCCATGAACAGCAGGGAGAATGCGAACAGGGGGTATATCTTTGCAATCACCTTGTCAATCGGAAGGAGGGTTGCCAGGATGTAGTAGATGAATATTATCCCTACCCACATCATGATTGACATCACGCCTCCGTCTCCGGCGATGTCTCCGAGGATGAGGGCGGGGGAGTATACGAATACTGTTCCGGTCAGAAGAAGGAGGATTATGGAGAATACCAGCATCACCCTCTTGGTGTTCTTTCCAAGGTACAGGCCGACGATCTCGGGAAATCCCACTCCGTCGTGGCGGATGGAGAGCATTCCTGTCATGTAGTCGTGGACGGCACCGGCGAATATGCATCCGAATACTATCCAGAGATAGCTGGCCGGACCGAACTTGGCGCCCATTATGGCTCCGAATATAGGACCTGTCCCTGCGATGTTGAGGAACTGGATCATGTATACCTTCCATGTTGGCAGAGGTATGAAATCGACTCCGTCCTCCTTTGTGATGGCGGGCGTCTTGCGCGCAGGGTCCGGCCCGAAGACCCTGTCGACGAACTTCCCGTACAGAAGGTAGCCTAGAAGAAGCGCCAGAAGGCTGACAAGAAATGATACCATGGTCTGTGAATCAATGCTATGTGTAGAACACTATTTTCCTACAAAAAACAAAAATAGCAAAAATACCGGACAAATGCCCCTTTGCGCGGACTTTCTTTGGCCGCGCGCGGTACGGCCTTCCAATGAAACAGGGCCGCGGCGACCGCGACCCTTGATGTATCTGGAATGGGGATGTCCCGCCAGCGGATGGCTAGCCCCTGCTTTCCCTTTCCTTTTTCTTTTCTTTCATTTTTGAATCGGCCGCAGAGCCTGGACGCGTGTAGTGTATCGTGCACTCCTCATCGCCCCTTTCAAGGCATCTTTCAAGGTACATGTTGACTCCCATCGCATCGGCCGTAGTCTCCTCCATCCTGCATATCGGCCGCAGAAGGTCCATGTGGCCGAGCTTTCGGGCCAGAGTGCATATGCCGCACTTGTCAACCGTGGATATGAACTCGTCCTCGGGAGGGTCTCCCTTTGCAATCTTCCTGTAGTGCCAGTTGTAGTGGCAGTCCACGGTGTTCACCTTCTCGGTCTTCCGGATGTACCTGTCCTGGGCCTTCTGGTCAAGCATGTTGGAGCGTGAGAACATGGCCTTCATCAGCGGCCTTTCCATCGATTCAAGGCACATCTTCTCATAGAGGGGATAGTCCATCCCTCCTTCGAAGTCGAGGCCCTCCCTCGGGGCGCCGAACATCACGGCTGCGATCTCGTATATGGAAAACCACGTTATCGATGCCATGAGGTTCATCCTCATTGGGTTGTAGGTGTAGTTCCCCACGTCCGAAAGGTTCTCGACTATCTGGCGGAAACGCTTGTACGAGCTTTTCTTCAGGTACTGGATATCCCACTGCGGCCTCTCGCGGTGGATGACCGCGAGGCTGCCGTTGGAGATGTACCTCCAGACGCACCTGTCGAAAAACCTCAGTCTCATTTCACGTCTTCTCCCTTGTAAGTGTAGGATACTTTCCTGAGGTCTGATTCCCTGGAGCTGTTCCCCACGAGTATCTCGTAGTCTCCCTCAAGTGGAGCCATTCTCTTTCCGTTCCAGTAGGAGAATGTCTCGTCTGAGAGTGGCAGGCTCACCTTCACAGTCCTTCCCTTCGGGACGGACACCCTCTTGTATGCTCGAAGCGTCAGGCGGGGTCCTTCGCTGTCAGAAGGTCTTCTTATGTACATCTGCACGACTTCGCTTGCGTCCATGCTGCCTTTGTTCGTCACTTCCACGGTTACGCTGCCGCCTTCAACCTTGGGGGATGATATTGAGAAGTTTCCGTAGGACAGCCCGAATCCGAAGGGGAAGAGAGCCTCGCCCTCGAAGAAACGGTATGTCCTTCCTTTCATCGAGTAGTCGTCAAAGTCGGGGAGGTCTTCGGTGCTTCGGTAGAATGTCACCGGAGTCTTTCCCGAAGGGGACACCTTTCCAAGAAGTATGTCCGCTATGGCCTTTCCGCCTTCCTCTCCCGGGTACCATGCCTGGAGGATGGCCTCGCAGGATGCCTTCTCCCTTTCAAGGCCAATGGCGCAGCCAGAGAAATTCACCAGGATGACCTTCTTCCCGGCCCTGTGGAGGGCTTCCATCACTTCGCTCTGAACGGAAGGCATCTCTATCGTGGTGCGGTCTCCGCCTGTGAACCCAGGAACCTTCACCGGCATCTCCTCTCCTTCGAAGCGGGGGGATATTCCGCCGGCGAATATCACTATGTCAATTCCTTCGAGCTTTTTTAGGAGAGCGTCGATGTCTACATCCGGAAGGAAGCTTTCCTTCATCACCCTGGCCCTTCTGACGTACTTTTCAAGAATGTCTATGGATATTCCGAGGTCGGCCGCCTTCTTCTCCTTCTGCTCTGGTGTGAGCCCGTCAAGGGGGCTGTCGTCGGGAGCGTACCTTGCATCCATTATCCCGCAGCCCCTTTCATAGGGGATGTCCCCAAGGCGACCGCGAAGCCCCTGCAGGAGGGTGGTTGAATAAAGGGGGATGGGGTTGTAGTTTCCCCACATCATCTCGGCGTCGTCAGCGTTGGGGCCTACCACGGCTATCCTCTCCTTTCCTGAAAGGGGAAGTATCCCGCCCCTGTTCTGGAGGAGCACCATGCTTTCCTGGGCCGCTTTCAGTGCGAGCTCCCTGTTGGCCTTCCCTTCAATGAAGTCTGCGGGCTTTTCCGGGAGGTGCACCCCGTCCATCTCGCCTAGGAGGTAGCGCTCGGTAAGGACCCTTCTAAGGTTCCTGTCCACATCCTCTACGGAAAGGATGCCCCTTGATACTGCCTCCGGAATGAAGGAATAGACGTTGCCGCACTCGACGTCGGTGCCGGCGTGGACCGCCTTTGCCGCCGCGAAGACCTCGTCCGGAACCCATTCATGGCGTCCCTTGCCGTAGAAGTCCACTATCGCTCCGCAGTCGGATACGACCATCCCCCTGTAGCCCCACTCTCCGCGAAGAAGTGTGTCGATAAGGTATGAGTTAGCTGCGCAGGGAATGCCCCTGAAGCGGTTGTATGCCATCATCACCTCGTTAACCCCTCCCTTTGTGACCAGGGCCTTGAAGGCTGGAAGGTAGGTTTCGAAAAGGTCCCTTTCAGTTACGTCGACGTCAAAGGAGTGACGTGTGCCCTCGGGTCCCGAGTGGACTGCGAAATGCTTGGCGCAGGCGTGCGCCTTCTTTATGGGGTACTGTCCGGGTGCGCCCTGAAGGCCGCGTACGCAGGCCATTCCAAGGGTGGCGGAAAGGAAAGGATCCTCTCCGTAGGTCTCCATTCCGCGTCCCCAGCGAGGGTCCCTGAATATGTTGATGTTGGGTGTCCAGAACGTAATTCCCTGGTAGCGCTTCACCCGTCCGGTCTTTGAAGCTTCGAAGAACTTCTGCCTTCCCTCGTCGCTGACGACGGTGAACACTTCCTCGAGGAGCGGCTCATCGAAGGTGGCAGCAAGCCCTATAGCCTGGGGAAATGTCGTGGCGTTGCCGTTTCGCCCCACTCCGTGAAGGGCTTCGCTCCACCAGTTGTACTCCTTTATGCCAAGGGAGTCGATTGCAGGGGATGATGCCATCAGAAGGGCGGCCTTCTGCTCCAGGGTGAGCCTTCCAATGAGGTCGTCTACCCTCTGCTCTACGGGAAGCGATTTGTCCCTGTAGGGAGGAACTTCGGCCTGAAGGGGAAGGGAGAGCCCTGGGATGATGGCAGCGCACAGAAGCGCTGCGTGGATGAGTTTTCTTTGCATTTGTTTTTCTTGGTTGTTTGGGTTTGCCGGTACCGGGTTATTTAAGAAGGGGAAGGAGTATCTTCTCCATCTGGATGTATCCTGCCTCGTTGGGGTGGACGGAGTCAGATGAGTACTGCTTTGCCGTCACTCCGTCGGGGCCGGAGAGAACTTTCTCGTAGTCGACAACAGGAATCCTGTTTGTCTTCGCCCATGCCCTTATGGCGTAGTTGAGGGCGCGGATCTTTTCATTGGCACCCTCGATGTGCACACCGATGTCCTCCTTCCAGAAGAAATGGTCGGCGGGGGGAAGGGTCCCGACGATTGGCCTTATCCTGTTGGCCTTGGCTATCTGGCACATGGATGCGATGTATCCGATGACGTTCTTCTGGTCGGCGTATCCTCCGTTCTGCGCAACGTCGTTCATCCCGGCAAGGATGACTACGTACTTGGGGTGGAAGTCGACCACGTCCCTCTGCATCCTTAGAAGGATCCTGGATGCGGTCTGTCCGCTGGAGCCTCTTCCGATGAGGTTGTTGTCCTTGAAAAATGAAGGCCTTACCGCAGGCCATGCGTCGGAAATGGAGTCTCCGAAGAGGACGGCCTTCGGCTTCTTGGCCTCTCCCTTTGCTATCTTTGAAAGAAGGGTTGCGTTCTCTTCGCGGTAGCGCGCGAAGTTTGCCAGGTCCTCGCGGTCTCCCTCGTTCTGGGCGGAGAGGCTCCCCTGGAATACACAGAAAATAGCTACCGCGATAGCTATGTGGCGTGGTTTAAGCATGTCTAAGTAAGAATCTTGCAAGGTTGGTCCCATCTGGGTCAGGACTAGGGACATATACTATGCAAAGATAGTTTTTAGCAGGGAGTGTAGCAAGAAAAGAGGGGACAATTTTTTTGGCGGAAATCGTTTTTTGTGCCTAGCTACATAAAAAATCACTACATTTGTGTCCTTTTCCGCAGAATGCTGTTCTGTTCAGGAAAAGAGTTGTTTTCGAAAAAATGTTTGTATCATGAACTCCATAGCAAAATGCACCATGGCCTTGGCCCTGTCGGCCCTTGGCATGATGCCTGTCTTTGCTCAGCAGAAGAGGGATACCCCTCCGGCGGAAAAGCGCGAGTCTTTCCTGGTGGAAGGCCAGCTCCCTGACATAAGAAAGAGCCTTCCTGCCCCGCCATCGGAAGGGGACATCCTCTTTACGAACGACGTCCTCCGCTACCAGTGGGGCAAGACCTTGCGTCCCACAGAAAGGGGAGAGCAGGCCGTAAGGGATGCGGACAGCTCGATGGAGTATTTCGCGAAGTACTTCTCTCCGGCTTTCGGAGTGGAGATTTCCCAGGAGAAGACTCCCCAGATATACCGTCTTCTGATGTTGGCGAGCGAGGATGCCCACCTGGCGGCGGTAGGCCCCAAGAACCATTTTGACAGGAAAAGGCCCTTCGTATACTACGGGGAATCCACTCCGGTGCCCGGCGACGAGCCATACCTCAGGAACAACGGCAGCTATCCTTCGGGACATACCGTAAGGGCGTGGGAGATCACCCTCGTCCTTGTGGAGCTCCGTCCCGACAGGCAGGATGAAATAATGAAGGCCGGATACGAGTACGGCCAGAGCAGGGTCATAGTGGGATTCCACTACCAGAGCGACGTGGACGCAGCAAGGCTTCTGTCAAGCGCAGTGTTCGCGCGCCAGCATGCTTGCGAAACGTTCCAGGAACAGCTATCCCTTGCCAAGGAGGAGCTCTACTACATCCTCAATCCCTTGCAGAAGAGGCCCAGTGTCACCCGCAGGAGATTCAGGGACAGGCCTCGCTACTACAATTAGGAGAAAAGCCCCTTGTGGGCATAAGATTTTTTTCACAGACCAATAACATCCCCCTTCCCGAAGTGATTCGCGATGGGGTTTTTACCTGGTATGTGGGAGATGGTGCCCTGGAAGAGATCCTTCCTAGTTATCCGGGTTATCTGGAAGTATGTATTTCCTGGCGTATCCCTCCATGTATGAGCGAAGGCGCTCGCCCTGGAGGATCTGCAGATGTTCGGCAAGGCCGAGGCAGAACCTTCCGGCCCCAAGTGGCGAGCATATGGTGGTTGAAAGGATCCAGGAGTCCTGGCCCTCCTCCCTTTTCACATATTCCTTCGAGGCTGGATATTCGTCAAGGAGGAGGTTGCGGGCCGTCCTGTCAAGGCGGATGGTGACATCCTCCTTCTCTCCTCCTCCCATGTTGAAGATGTCGGTAGGCTCGCTGATGTGGCTTCTGGAGTCAGTCCACTGCTCGTCAAGGATTTCGACATTGCCTATACGGCTGATCCTAAACAGTTTGCACTTTCCGGACGCACCTTCGTAGCACCTTACATAGGTCTTTGTCATGCTGAACTCGAAAGGCTCGACCTTCCTGTCGGATTCGGTGTCGGAGGATGAAGATGAGTAGTTGTGGAGTATGGCCTTCTTCTTTTGGGAGATTGCCTCGGAGAGGGCAGCCACAAGGTGGCTGCTGTCCATGGCGTTTCTTCGCGTCCTTTCGGCAAGGAGGCGCCGTTGAGTCTTTTCGTCCATCTCGATGCTCTCGTTCACAAGGCGGTAGTAGGTCTTTTTGCCTTGCCGTGTCTGCACGCTGACGATCCTGTCCTGGCATGGCGGCACGTGGATGGCCACGACCTTTCCAGAGTACATGCTTTCAATGTCGACTGTCGTTAGCGCGTCAAGTGGGAAGGCCTTCTTGGCCATGTCAAGGATGAGGCGAATGTACCCGTCGATACCCTTGTAGTGCGTGTGCTTTTCGATGTAGCCGATGTCGTTCCCTATCCCGGAAACGTATCCAAGGTCGTTGACTCCAAGGTACAGGGTGCCTCCGGACTCGGAGTTCATGAATGCGCACATTCCCTTGAATATGGCATCTTTCTGTCTGTCGATATTCGGCTGCATCCCGGAGTCTGGCGGATACACGAAAGAAGTCTTGAACTCCTTGTGGGCGTCCTCTATTCCGAGGTATTCGGCCATTATCTCCTCAATGTCCTCGACCGATTCCATCTGCAGGGCCAGCTTCTTCAGGATTTCACGGCAGAGGATGTTCCTTACGCCGGGGGAGACGACGTCCCTGGTGCGGTTGGCCGAGAGTATGAGCTTTGCTATCGATATGATGGTCTCGTCTTTTTCGCCCTCTATTACATCGTGAAGATACCTTTCATCATCTGATCCGTATTCCTTCAGGACGTTGACTATCCTGACGCACCGGTCTACAGAGTCCTCTTCAGCAATGTTAGAAGATGGGATAAGCGCTTTCACCTTGGAGTATTCCCCCTTTGAGAAGTATGCTACCGAGCTCAGGTAGTCGGCTAGGAAGGCGGCATAGTCCTCCGAGATGGTGTCTCCGTCAATGGAGGACAGTATGCGGCACACTTCGAGGCAGGTGACCTTCTCATGCGTCCTTGATGAAGCCTGGGATAGGGAGAACAGCCCCTGGCAGACTTCCTTTACGAGCCTGTCCGGCAGCTTTCCGGAGGGGGTGTCGTCAGGGAATACGAAGCCGGCAAGTGCATCCTTGCTAATTTCTCTTCTGTCTAGCTTCGCTTCGGATTTTCCTGTAATCTCCCCTGTGAGCCAGGCTTTGTTGCCCTTGTTCTTCCCTGTGTATCTGGCGCGTACGGTGTCAAAAAGATTCGGCCTTCCCATTTCTTCGGGAATCTTCCGTATCGGGCATTGCAGGGGGTAGCCAAGGTCGGTCAGCACGACAAGGTAGTCCCCGTTTTCCATTATGACTATCCCGTCACGGTCGTCTTTGAATTTTCTTTCCGCTTCCTCGTAGAGGTATCCCACAAGGGCGCTCTCGATGGAGAAAGCGTATGGATTGTCACCTGTGACGGTGCATTCGATGATGTCTCCCTCCAGGAGTCCGTCAAGTATGGCCTCCTTTGAGTAATAGTAGGTGTTCCCAGGGGTGAGCCTTCCTGATATGGTCTTGAACTCAGGGTCTGTGCTCCGGAGGGTGAATCCGGTTAAGTCCTTTTGTATTATCTTGGCTTCCAGCATATCTCCTATGGCATAGGTCCTTGGATTCCGGGGAATGTTCCTTGGAAGGGCATTCAGGAAATCCGTTGTGAAAGAGCGTATCCTGTCAAGGTCGGCGCTTTCGCTCTGCTTTAGCCTTCCGCTCTCTTTCTGGAATACCTTTATGGCTTCATCTGCCACGACAAGACTCTGGGACAGCTTTTTCCCGGGGATGTCACTCTTGCCAAAGGGGTAGATCTCCATCTTTCCGCCTGCAACCTTTACGGCCGGGCTGTCTTCGTTCCACTGTTCACCTTCAAAGGGGGTGGCGGGATCCCTTGGGAAAGCGTCGCATATCTTTTTCGCAACGGCTTCGTAGAGGAAAGGCTCAAGATCCGATTTGTGTAGGGGCAGCTTTTCGCTTTCTCCTTCGAGAAGGCGGCATAGCGAAAGGGAGAGGAGCTTTTCGTAGCTGTCCTTTCCGGGGCCCAGAGCCCTTGCGAGCATATGGAGGAAGACTCCTGAAATTTCGCGGTAGAGCGCTTCGTCTCCATCCTTTTCCGCCTGAAGAAGAAGAGTGGCCAGATCCTCGGCCGCCTGCCTGCTGTTGCTGCTGCTTGAAGATTCGGTGTTGAACGAAAATCTGGTGCTGAATGAATCCAGCGGTAAATTCGATATGCTGTCCAGTGTGTATGACATGTCCTTTGTCTGTGCGTCTAGTCGCACATTCCCAAATTTAGCAAAAAAGGAAGGCTTGGGCAATAGGCTTGGGTGGAAACTTTCCCTCCTGCGAGTTCGCTCCGCCTATGTGAAAAGAAATGCCGTCCGCTACTAGAACACCATCTGCGCCTGGACTATGAATCCTTTCTTTGCAGGGGTGGCGTCCCTGTCGTTGTAGAAGTACTGGGCGCTCAGGCGGCAGAATTTGTAGAACCACCACTGAACTCCGCCAAAGTAGTTGTCTGTCCTTGTGTAGAAGGGGAGCGAGAGCCTTTCCTGCTCGCTCAGTGATGTGTTCTTGTTCAGGAAATCGAAGCCTGCAATCACCTCTACGCCCTTGTACACCCTGCACCACGCTTCGGCGTAGAATCCCCTTGTGTGGATGTCGGCGTTCCTGCCGCAGGTGAACTCGCTCCTGAGGTAGGCTGGGCCCCATCTTCCTTCTGCTCCTAGGCTAAGGCGCCTTCTGCTGTAGTCCTCTCCCGAAAGGATGGTGCCGTAGGGGTCGTCTGCAATGGCGCGGGACTTCCCGGCGGAGAATGATGCGGATAGCAGAAGCCCTTCAAATGGGCGAAAGTCAAGCTTTCCTATGACATCCTTTGCGGAGTTGTTGTCCCTTGTGTTGATCCCCGTTCCGTTGAATACTCCGATGCTGTATCCGAGCATGTATCCGTGGGGTTTTTTAAGAAGGTCACCTGTAAGCATCAGGCCGGCGTCCCTTCCGACGGTGTTTCCGAGCAGGGGATCGGTGGCGATTGCGGCGTGGTAGAGGACGCTTTCGCTGCAGTTTATATTGCCGATAAGGAAAGGAGCCATCACGCTCTCAATAGTGTAGGGGACCTTGAACTGCCCCATCCTCACCTTTAAATATGGCGCGATGTCAAACTGGACGTAGTACTCGTGCATTATCCTTGAGGCCTGCGAAGCTGCGACGTCCGCCATGAGCGAGAAGCTCAGCCAGTCTGTCATCCTTCCGTTTGCCATTAGGATCACCCTGCTTACTGCAAATGAGTTAGTCGTGGTCTCCCCGACAGTCGTAACGTCGTATGTGGCCATTCCGAAGCCGCTGAAGGAAATGCTAGGTTTGAGGCCCTTCTTCCCAAGGGAATCTGTCTGTGCGTTTGCGAAAATAGCCGCCCCAAGCATGAGAGAGATGGATAGCAGGGCTTTGAGATGCAGGTTTTTCATGAAAACAAGGTTTGGCCGCAAAGATACATAACGCGGGGGAATCTGACAAGAAATATTCCCAGATGACCTTGTGTGTGGAAAAACGCCCGGTCCTGTCTTTGGAACCGGGCGTTTCACATGCCATGTATGGCCTAGCTTTCAGAAACTTCATCCGAAGGCTTCAGGCCGGCATCTTTAAGGATAGTGTCCAATTTCTCGGATGTGATCTTGAGGGACTTTGCGATTATATCTTCGCTTACCCCATTCTTGTATAACTCTATGGCGTCCTCGATTGTTTTTTCTTCTCTGCCTTCCTCTTTGCCTTCCTTCTTTGCCTCCATGCGGTTGTATTTGATGAGTTCTTCCTCGCGTGAGTACATTG
>Ga0181612_132238_pt1 | contig 29128 bp, 11 predicted proteins | sample HoacroProtozoa21_FD_119630 | JGI IMG/M metagenome (GOLD analysis project Ga0181612, IMG submission 119630) | Hoatzin crop microbial communities from Cojedes, Venezuel. Combined Assembly of Gp0051906, Gp0051904, Gp0051908 | reverse complement strand
GAGAGTAACGGCAGCCTTAGCTACAGTGAGAGTAGTTTCGTTGAATGTAACGTCAACGTTCTCGCCCTCAGCAGGAACGTAAGTTGCAGTCACTGTGTAAGAACCTGCGTTGTAAGGAGCTTCAACAACATTGCCTTCAGCATCTGTAACAACGTAAGTGACAGTACCAGCAAGCTCAACAGCATTACCGTCAGCGTCAGTTGCAGTGTAAGCGAACTCAACGTTGTCACCGTAAGTAGCCTCAGCTGCGCTGATAGTAGCAGTTACAGCAGTTGGTTCAGATGGTTCTTCAGATGCCTTCTTCAAAACAATGCTTGTAACAGTGAGTGCACCGCCCCAAGTAGCTTTGATGACATTCAAATGTGCATATCCGTAATCAGCAACAATACCTGCGAGGTCGATAGTCCAAGTGAGTCCATCTTCTGAAACAGAACAATAATTGCTTGTCGCTGAATTAATCTCTATGTAGTCAGAGCTGTCATCAGTAGAACGGTTGAACAACAGACGTGGAGTACCGCCAGTAATAGTGATGACCATGCTTTCATACTCAGAAAGGTCGGCAAAAGCAAGAGCCTTCACGCTGCCATTGCCATAAACAGTGCCTCCAGCGCTTACCTCAGAGCCTACACCGTATTCGCAATAAGCATTTTCATTAACAACAACAGCATCAGCACCCGACTGATCCCATTCGTGATAAAGGCTTGATGTGAGTTCTGCATCATCAGTAACCACTGGATCATCACCTGATTCACCATTATCTTTCATCAATACAACGCTTGTGACAGTGAGCGCACCGCCCCAAGTAGCTTTGATGACATTTAATTGAGCATAACCATAATCAGCGACAATACCTTCCAAATCAATTGTCCATGTCAGTCCATCATCAGAAACTGAGCAATAATTGCTTGTAGTAGAATTAATCTCAATGTAGTCGGTGCTTTCATCTGTAGTGCGGTTGAAAAGCAATCGCGGTGTGCCGCCAGTAATAGTAATTACCATGCTCTTATACTCAGAGAGGTCAGCAAAGGCTAGAGCCTTCACGCTTCCATTACCATAAACAGTGCCACCTGCACTTACCTCAGAACCAATTTGATTTTCACAATATGGATTTTCAGTTACGACAGTAGCCTCAGTACCAACCTGATCCCATTCGTGATAAAGGCTTGATGAAAGTTCAACATTATCAGCCACAACAGGTTCATCCTCTTCTCCATCATTCTTTACGAGCACCATACTTGTAACAGTGAGCGCACCGCCCCAAGTGGCTTTGATGACATTCAAATGAGCGTAGCCATAATCAGCAACGATACCTGCCAAGTCGATTGTCCATGTCAATCCATCATCAGAAGCTGTGCAATAACTGCTTGATGTTGAATTAATCTCAATGTAATCAGAGCTTTCATCAGTAGAGCGGTTAAGCAATAACCTTGGAGTTCCGCTTGTCTTAGTGATGACAAGAGAGGAATACTCCGACAAGTCGGCATACATCAACGACTTGACGCTACCATTTCCAAACACAGTGCCGCCAGCACTTACTTCAGACCCCACCTCATACTCACAGTATGTGCTGGTAGAAGTAATCGTGGCCTCACTTCCCGATTGGTCCCATTCATGGAACAAATCTGCAGTGAGGTCCGTCTCCGTTGTTTCAGCATAGGTGAAAGATAATCCCACCACAGCAAACAAACATGCGAAGAGTAGTCTTAATTTCCTCATGTTTTTTGGTTTTAAAGTTGTTATAAAAAAATACTCCATAAAGAGTTTATTTCCCCATTTATGAAATCACTATATGGATTGGTGAACATATCAATATGATTCCAATGAGCAAAAATACTTCAAATATTCAATATGTGTTTTTGCAAATGTAACAGGAACTTTTCATAACATATCATTTTCGCAAATAGTGTGTTATGAAAAGGTTCATTACTTAATAATTTGTTGTAATTCAGTGATTTTTACCTTTAATAAGATTCGCAATCCTGCTGTTTTATGAAATAAATTTTTGACAAGCCATTATATGATGAAAACGTTTCATGGAAGAAGATCCATATCCGCCACAGAATAATTATCCATGTCAAGATGAAAATCCATCAGTTCCTGGAGATTATGCCTGCATGGAGGAACGTCGTCAGGGAAAGGCTTTTGCGAGAAAGTCTGAAAATAGAGCAGGCAAGCATCTCTCCACCACCAAGCGTCCTTTGCTTGCCTTTGGTATCTTTTCATCTGAAATGTCCACCTTTGTTCATCTATGTATGGTTTTACATCATTCCATATCTTCACGAAATCCTCTGCGTTCCTTACTCCTGCGTCGTATGCATGACACAGATTATTCCACATAATGTCGCCATTGCTCATCTTAAAATGCCAATCCACATGATGAAACCACAACAAAAGAATTTCAGGGCAAGAAGCAATATTGCCATAAATATTTTTCAACGGGTCAGGATATTGGTTGACATTACCGCTGCCAGTTTCCGCTGTCCGGTCGAAACCAAGCCCGCGCTTGTCGGCTTTGTGATAATACTTAGGCATCCAATCTTCTCTCCATCCCTCAGGCTGGCACCATGGTTCAGGTCCGTAATGATGGCCAGCCGCAAAAAGATGATGCAATCCCATCGGCATCATATAGTCAACAGCTGCCTCTCGTTCCTTCAGCATCATATTCTTGACAGGTTCCACGAAACGATTGTCAGAAGTGAAAGTCAACCTCAAGAAATCATCGGCTATCTGTTGGCTTGAAAGGTCAGGATTCCATGCCAGCCGTCCGAAAGCGAACCAATTGGCTTGCGCCATATCACTTCCGCACCAATTTATGGAGTTGCCAATATTCGCCACCCCTGCAATTGCATCCATTTTGTCCTTTTTATATTTTTGCAGCACATCAAACATTTCCCTCCACATAGGCGCAAGAAACACTGCATGAATGCTCTCGCCAAGATACTCCTGAGTGATTTGCAGTTCAGGCATCACATCGGTTTTCTTCATCGAAAGCAATAGGGGAGAAACAGGTTCACGAGGTTGAAAGTCGATGGGTCCGTTCTTGATCTGAATGGTCACATTATCCTCAAACATCCCATCGAAAGGCATAAACTCATCATACGCCTGCGAAGCCCTATCATCTCCAGTAGCCGAATAGACGAAAGCCCTCCAAACTACAATACCGTCATGAGGTTTCAACGCCTCTGCAAGCATATTCGCCCCATCAGCATGTGTCCTTCCATAATCCATAGGTCCGGGTTCACCTTCGGAATTAGCCTTTACCAAAAAACCGCAAAAATCAGGAATCATAGAATAAATCTCATCAACCTTATCTTTCCACCATCTTCTTACCTTAGCGTCCAAGGGGTCGGCAGTGGCCAATCCCCCAACAGCTTTCGGAGAAGCGAAATTGACTGACAAGCACACCCGTATTCCGTATGGTCTCAATATGTCAGCTATTTCCTTAGTTTGCCTCAGCATAGAAGTTTCGAGCATAGCAGTCTTGGCGTTTACATTATTAAGTACAACTGCATTTATCCCAATAGATGCATTTGCCCTTGCATATTCGATAATTCTCTGTTTATCGAATTGCGGCCAGAACAAGGACTTTCCGGCATATCCCCTCTCCACAGTACCATCGGGGTTATCCCAATGATTCAGCATTCTCAATGAAAAAGTTGGGAAATCTTCGATGGATACGCCTTTTTTCATCAATTGTCCCAGTTTGTCCAATTGCTGCATTCTCAGCAAAGTGTATGAACCATAGAGTACTCCCACAGTAGAAGCGGAGGATATTTCAATCTTTCCATTCCTATATTTTAAACTATAGCCATCTGATGCAGGAGCATCTTTGGATACGGAAAGAATGACTGGCACATTGGAGTTCCAAAAATTCTTCAATTCATTGACCGCAATCTCCAATGTCGGTTTGAAATCGTTGTTTTTCCTTGTTTTTCTGTCAATTACCACCTTTGCGTCATTAGTGTTCTGTTGCATTCTAAGCCATAGCCTGCTGCCATCATCAGCGAAAGAGGTGACAGTGACAAAAGAAAAGCAGATGCAGAGAATCATCCTCAAAAAAAACATTTTTCCGACTTCATTCTGTTCCATAAATCCTATCTTTGAAATTACAATGCAAATGTATTACAAACAATCATCACGACAAAAATAAAAACAAAAAAATTGATTGTAATTATAATTTTCAAAATTAACTATATTATTGATTATCAGAAAGTTAGTAAATAATGTTACATTATAAGGAATTTATGATACAAAATAAAAAAACAATTGTTTGGAAGTAAAAAAATGAAAAAATAATTTTGCGTTGGGAAAAAGCATAAAAATGCTTGAAACAAACCTGAATTAAAAATATAAATCAATAAAATCAACAAACTCAAATCAAACGATTATGAAGAAGAATTTACTTTTAACATTAGCGTTCGCAGGCTTAGCCCTGGCAGCGCAAGCACAAGTACTTCAGATTGGTTTTGAAGAGAATGAGGCAAAAGGCAAATACACGACAGCCGATTCGACCCAATTCGCAGGCTTTTTCGCCGACCACATCAATCTGCAGTCAGATGACGTATGGGATGAGGCATCAACCGAAGCCCACACTGGCACTTACGCCCTTGAGGCAAACAATGCCAACACATTCGTAGGCAACACATGGCATCGCGGTTTCAAGATTCGCAATGTCAATCTTGAGAACGCTACAAGTTACCGTATTTCCTATTGGGTAAAGGCAGACGCCACATACGAGGCAGCCGACGGAACCAAAGGCAATACAGGCATCAAGAACTCCCTTTCAATAGGTTTTGAGAATGTAGAAGCTCCAATAGTTTCTCCTTCAGGCAAGGAATATTACTACAACTACACCAGCGGCATGAACGGCGAATGGCGTCATATCCGCAACGTGACATTCTTTACAAGCAAGGAAAACCAAGACTTGTACTTCTCAAACTACAGCAAAAACATTAAGGAAATCACAGCCGATGGTGACACTATACGTTTCAGTGACGGCATGACAGGTTTTGCCGACCAGTATTTCATCACTATCAATATGTATAGCCCAGGCATCTACTACCTTGACGACATAGTATTGGAGAAGGCCACAATGGCAGGTTGCGATTTCAACGATTACGCAATCCGCGTTGACTTCGGTTACCCGACTAACATTGATGATTTGGCAAAAGCAGCAGGCGGAAGCGTAAGTTTCGACCCGTCTTGCGTAACCGTTACAGTCAATGGCAGCGAAGTAAAAGCCGACTATCTTGAAGGTAAGGAAGATGGTTATATGTACATATTCTTTGAAGAGACATCACTCAGTCCTTCAGACGTTGTAACAGTAAGCTTCACTCCATCATCAGATTTCCCAGTTGTTTACGACACCGACCGTCGTCCTTCAACAGACGTTGAGAGCGAGATGGTGGTATTGGCATTCAGCAATGAAGCAGCCGATTATTCCGACAACATAGAAGAAATTCCAGATGCATGGACAGCTCCAGAACTCGTAAGCACAGTTCCTGAGAACAACAGTTTCGAGCTTAATGCAGCCACTCTCACCCAGTTGGTATTCACATACGACAAAGACATAGACTTGTCATCCACTTCAGTAGTGCTCTCACAAAACGGCAAGAACACCGATTTGACAGATGGCATCAGCGCAGAAGGAGCCGTTCTCACAATACCGGTATCCATCACAGCTGATGGAGAATACACAGTGACAGTCAGCGGTGTAGCAAGTTTGTTTGGTGAGACTACAGTTGACGACCAGAGCATCACATTCTCAGTAGGTCCAGACAATGACGACTCATCTTCAGAAGTTGTCTATGCTCCAGACTTCGGTGAGACAGCAGCCGGCACCTTCCCAATAGGATGGCTTGCAAACGACAATGGCACAATCCACCAATATGGTTTGAATGAAGACGGCAGTGTATGGAACTACAACTGGGGCAGCACTCCAGGCGGTGGCGGTTGCCGCACTTACACATCATTCAGCGGAGACTTCACAACAGCCATCTACTGGCGCAACTCCGGCAGCCTTGGCACATGCACATACGGAGAGCAAGTGAAAGACTGGATTCTTGAAGACGGCACAATAGACCCTGCAATGCCAGAGAACATAGCCCTTTATCTTGACGCACGCAAGTACAAGCTTGAGTTCCGCAACATAGCATGGAAGAGTGAACCTTATTACAACTTCTCACTTGAAGACCTCAACGGCAACGTGATAGCACAGTTCACCGACATCCTTGCTTATCCAAATGTAGAGGGCAACGCAAGCGCAACAGTGACAGGTTCGAAATTGATGGAAACCACATTCACTGTTCCAGAGGCAGGCTACTATATGCTGAAGTTCTCTTCAACCCAGAACTGGGCAGAGTTCCTTTTGGCAGGTGTACGCTTGGTAACAATGCCATCAACCGCCGCTTACTACAAGCAACTTCTCAACGAGGCACTGACAACTGCCAAGACATCTTTGGAAGCAGCATCCGACGCATCATACGACGGCACAACAAAGACATCTTTGACAAACGAGATATCAACAGTTGAATCAACCACTTACACTTCACCATCAGAGGTAGAAGCAGAGATAGCAAGGCTCAACAGCTTGTCATCAGCAATGAACGCTCGTGTAGAGAACATAGACAACTTCAACGTAGCAGTGATAGAGGCCATGGCAGCCATAGAGCCACTGGAGGGAACCAAGTATGAAGCAACCGAGACATACAAGGAAGCAAAAGCCATACTCGACGAATACGGAAACACCGATCCATCAAGCATTGAAGACGATGTATTGGCAGTGGTATCACCTCAGATAGTATCTGCAGCAGCTAAGCTCGCAAATGTTCAAACTTGCACAGACCGTCTGACTTGGCGTATATACAAAGCCAACCAGACAGCAGGCATCATTGGCACAAACAACCCAAGCGCAACAGATGCAGGTTGGGCAGCAGTAACTGACGACTATGATGTAGCCGACGCCATCAACAAGGCAAACATGAACCGCTTGTATGAAATCATCATCAACGACGGAGTAATAGCCGACACATTGAAGACAACTCTCACAGACGACCAGACAGGCGCAGAAGTAAGCGTAGGTGTTGAAATGACCGGTCTTATCAAGAATCCTAAGTTCTACAACATCCTGTCAGAGAACGTTGCGCTTTACGACAACGCTATCCCAGGCTGGCTCGTTGATCAAGAGGACACAAGCGGCAACACATTGCACTACAATGGAAACGTAGCTACAGAGGAAGAGCCTGTAACAGACGTTATGGCTAACAACTGGAAAGCCGACTACAAGCTCTATCAGGTAGTAGAGAATGTACCAGTAGGTGTTTACGACATAGAACTTGACTGCCGTACATCAGCAGGTTACAACGGTTACACAACCAACGAGGCAGGTGAGAGCATCCCAGACAAATACATCTTCGTAGAAGCTGACGGCAAGACATATCGCCAGGCATTTGCAGAAGGCGGTTGGGGAACTCACACATGCGTTGTCAAGAACGTTGAGATTAAGAACGGTTCATTCACATTCGGAGCCATAGAGAAATATCTCAGCGGCGGTGCCAACACTACAGCAGAAGACGGAACAGTGACAGAAAGCAACTGGAACACCAACACATTCGTTGACAATGCCCGTTTGTTCTTCGTTGCACCATCAGAAGACTTCGACTATGTTACAGCAGTAGAAAGCATCAAGAGCGATGTAGAACTCAATGCCGTTCGCTACGAATATTACACTGTAAGCGGTGCTCGCGTAGCAACAGCACAGAAGGGTATCAACATTGTCAAGATGTATGACGCCAACGGCAATTCTGTAACAAAGAAAGTCCTTGTCAAATAATCCGTTAAATGACATAAGATAATCAGACCTTCTCAAAGGCACACAATTTCAGGGATGTATTCTTTGGGGTACATCCCTGATTTATAATAAACTCAGAATGATTATGAAAAGAACAACATTTATTGCCCTCCTGTTGGCACTTCCGATAGCCGTGAACGCCCAGTTGCGTTTGCCCTCATTCTTCAGTGACGGCATGGTATTACAACGCAACACCAAGATACCTGTATGGGGATGGACAAACCCCAATGAGCAGGTGACAGTAACGCTTAACGGCAAAGAGGCTGTTTGCCATGCCGATGCTGACGGGAAATGGAAGGTGTATCTGCCCAAGATGAAAGAGGGAGGCCCATACACACTGAAGGCAAAATCAGGAGCAGGCAATGCAGTAACCGTCAATGACATATTGATAGGCGATGTTTTCCTATGTTCGGGCCAATCCAACATGGAACTCCCTATAAGCCGTTGCATGGATGCCGTGTCGGGCAAGGTGAAAGACTATAGCAATGCGAATGTAAGATACCTGAAGATTCCTCAGCAGTACAATTACATAGAGCCCAACGAAGACATGAAATCCGAGTCGTGGCAGAAAATCACGCCTCAGACATGCGGCAACATGGGAGCGGTGAGTTATTTCACAGGCAGATATCTTCAAGAAGCTGAAAACGTGCCTATAGGAATCATAAACAGTTCGGTAGGCGGCACAAAGGTGGAATGCTGGATGGACAAGGAAACACTGTCGTCATTCCCAGAATACACGGAAGAACTGAAGAACCGCAAATACCACCAGCCTAACTGGGTTGATTCCATAAGATCGATAGAGACCAAAGCCGGCAATGAATGGGAACGCCAATGCATAGTGAACGACCCCATCATCAACAACTGGACAAAGCCGGACTATGATTTCTCGTCATGGAAAGAGACCGACATATTCAGCCATTGGGAAAACGGCCATGGTTCCTATTGGTTCAGAAAAGTGGTGAACATACCTCGTGAATTAGCAGGCAAGCAGGCAGTGTTGCGATTGGGCGCGATGAAAGACGCTGATTTTGTGTTTGTGAACGGCAAAGCCGTAGGCAACACCTCATACGAATATCCGCCACGCATATACACAGTTCCTTCCGGCTTGCTGCATGAAGGAAGCAATGATATCATGATTAAGCTTGTTTCCCAGAACGGCACGGCGAACTTCACCAAGGACAAGCTTTACCAACTAGAGATAGACGGACAGACCATACCATTGGATGAAAAGTGGATGATGGCAAGAGGCAGCGAGATGCCGTCGAAACCTTATTCAACATATTTTGTTGACACGCCTACAGGACTTTACAACGCCATGATAGCTCCATTTGAAGACTTCGCCATATCAGGCGCCGTGTGGTACCAAGGCGAATCAAACTGCGGCAATCCACAGACATACGCATCGCTGTTGGAAAAGATGGTAGGTTGCTGGAGGAAACAATTCAACAAGGACTTCCCTATTGTGATTGTCCAATTGGCCAATTACATGCAGCGTCATGACCAACCGCTTCAGAATTCCGGTTGGTGCTCAATTCGTCAAGCGCAACTGGAAGCATCGGAAGACATCGACAAGGCAGCCATAGCCACAGCTGTTGACTTAGGCGAATGGAATGACATCCACCCGCAGCGCAAGGATGAGCTGGGCCGACGTGTTGCCATGCAGCTTGAAAAGTTGGTTTACAAGAACAAGGACATTGTAGCAGAAGGACCTCACCCTGTATCAGCTAAGTTGAAAGGCGACAAGGTAATATTAAAGTTTGACAAGAAGACAGGCAAATTGCGCAGTTCATCCAATCTTAGTTCGATAGCCTTAGCAGGATCTGATGGCGTGTATCATTGGGCAAACGCAAAGACAGAAGGCGACTATGCCGTTTCTGTTGATGTTCCATACGGAATGAGTCCGAAATCACTTCGTTATGCATGGGACGATGACCCGTTGCTGTCGATTTTCAACATGGAAAGTCTTCCGGCTCCTATGTTCCAGATAGAAATCAAGTGATGTAATGCGATTTTTTGGCAAATGTTTCAATATTGCAAACATCAATTACAAAAAATGAAATACAACTGACAGAATTTTTGTTCCTTTGCAAAAAAGAGAAAAAGATGAAAAGATTGACAATCATTGCAGTCCTGTTCCTGACATTCACATCAGCGATAACAGCACAAAATAAGAAGAGCCTCAAAGCAGCCTTTGACGGAAAGTTTCATATTGGCGCAGCCGTCAATGTGTGGCAAGTGACTACAACCGACATCAAGTTGAAGAATCTTATCCGTGATGAGTTTGATTGCCTTGTTGCAGAAAACTGCATGAAAGGAGAGGTGGTGTCACCTTTTGAAGGCAAATGGGACTTCAAGGATGCCGACAGTTTCGTTGAATTGTGCGAAAAGAACGGCCAGTTGTGCTATGGCCATTGCCTTGTGTGGCATTCGCAGCCGCCTCGTTGGCTATTCACCAACAATTACGGTGAGAAGGTGTCGAGAGAAGTTCTTATCAGCAGGATGCAAAATCACATACGGACTGTGATGGGACGTTACAAAGGCAGGATAAAAGAATGGGATGTAGTGAATGAAGCCTTTTTGAATGACGGTTCGATGCGTCCGTCGCTCTACCGAGAAATAATCGGTGAAGACTTCATAGAAATCGCTTTCAGGACAGCGCATGAAGTTGACCCTGACTGTGAATTATACTACAACGATTTCTCAATGGATGTACCAGCCAAGCGCGATTCAGTGATAGCCTTCATGAAAAGACTGAGGGACAAAGGAGTTCACATCGACGGAATAGGCATGCAATCACACGTAGCATTCGACACCCCGTTGAATGAGTATGAAAAAACCATCCAACTTATTTCAGATGCCGGTTTCAAGGTGATGATAACCGAGCTTGACATGTCGGTTTTGCCATGGCCAGAAGGAAACCAAGGCGCCAACATAAGCGACCGTTACGAATACATGGAAAAGATGGACCCATACAAAAAGGGAATGTCGAAAGAAGCGGCAAAGAGCCAGAACGACCTGTACACCAATCTGTTTGACATTTATCTTCGTTATTCAGACGCCATCGAAAGAGTGAATTTCTGGGGTGTTAGCGACGGAGACTCATGGAAGAACGACTGGCCTATACCAGGACGTACAGATTATCCGTTGGCATTCGACCGTCAGCTCAAACCAAAAGGATTCGTGAAGACGATAAAGAAGATGGCAAAAAAGCAGAAGTAGCAATCACAAAAAAAGGAACATATAAAATCACAAAGACATGGAAAAGAATAATAAAGTGATAAAATGCGCCAAGCGGTATCTGGTACCAGGTGATTACATGGCAGACCCGTCAGTCCACGTGTTTGACGGCAAATTGTATATCTACCCGTCCCACGACTGGGAGTCAGGAATTCCAGAAGACGACTGGGGTTCACATTTCGACATGAAAGACTATCACGTATTCAGCATAGAAGGCGACGTGATGAGTGGTGAAGTGAAAGATTATGGAGTGGTATTGGATGTGAAAGACGTGCCATGGGCAAAGCGTCAGATGTGGGACTGCGACTGCCAGGAAAAAGACGGCAAATACTACATGTATTTTCCTGCAAAGGACAAGACCGACATATTCCGCATAGGAGTAGCTATCAGCGACACCCCTTACGGTCCATTCAAGCCACAACCCGACCCAATAAGAGGAAGTTATTCGATAGACCAAGCCGTATTTAAGGATGACGACGGAGCCTATTACATCTATTTCGGCGGATTGTGGGGCGGCCAGTTGCAAAGATACAAGGACAACAGTGCTCTTGAATCGGCGGAGTTCCCAGCAGACGACCAACCAGAAATACCTCCAAGAGTGGCACGCCTGAGCGAAGACATGCTGCAATTCGCGGAAGCTCCTCGTCCAATTATCATATTAGACGAAAACGGAGAGGTGCTGAAAGCGGGTGACCACGACCGTCGTTTCTTTGAGGCAAGTTGGATGCACAAGCACAACGGCAAATACTATTTCTCCTATTCTACAGGTGACACCCACTATCTATGCTATGCCATCGGTGACAGTCCTTACGGCCCGTTCACATACCAAGGAGAGATACTGACCCCTGTCATTGGTTGGACCACACATCATTGCATTGTTGACTATAACGGCAAGACCTATCTGTTCCACCATGACTCCGCTCCTTCAGGAGGCAGGACATGGCTGCGCAGCTTGAAAGTGTGCGAACTGACATACGATGATGAAGGAAGAATCAACACCATAGAAGGCATGGACTGACCCGTCAGCCACCTTGTATAAGCTAATAGGTTCTCCTGCGGAGGCTGGCAGTCATCTCGGAATTGTCCATGACACTGAGGACAATAGTTCTGCCGGCAGTCAAAGAAAACGGATTCATCGGTAAAATCTGAAATCAATACACATTGCGTCCTGCTTAACCCTGGTATGCCGAATATCAGAAATTGAGTTATATAGGACGCATTTTTTTTGTTGTAAAATGCGGTAAAAAGGAAGAAAAATTCTCTTGTTTACAAAACTTACAACATTTGTAACATAAGATAAAACCAAGAAAGCCGGTTTTCCTTAATTTTGCGCAAACAAACTAAAAAACAAAAGTAAAGATGAAAAGAACTATGATTTCGTTGGCGATGATTCTGTCGTTCATCTCCCCGATTTTCTCACAAACCTCGAAGACAGTATTCTCGGATTTCTATTATGAAGGCCAAGACAACCTGCCGTCATACAATGCCGAGACCCATTACCTTAATCCTATATTGTCGGGTTGCGCGCCCGACCCTGCAATAACTCGCAAAGGTGATGACTACTATTTAGCAAACAGTTCATTTTCATATTTCCCTGGAGTGCCGATATGGCATTCTCGCGACTTGGTGAATTGGGATTTCGTGGGCTATGCCCTCGACCGTCCGTCGCAATTGCATCTTGACGATGGCGTGAGATTGTCGGCAGGAGTGTATGCCCCCGACATCAAATACAATCCTTACAATGATACATTCTACCTCATAGTGACCGCCATAGGCAGCGGTGGCAACATAGTGGTCAAGACAAAAGACCCTCGCAAAGGTTGGAGCGAAGCCATTCAGGTGGATGTGCCAGGCATCGACCCCGGTTTCCTGTTTGAGCCCGGTGGCAAGGCATACATAGTGAACAATCAAGACCCCGACGGACCGGCAGAATACGATGGTCATAGAGCGATAGGTTTCCGTGAATACGACCTTTCGACCGATAAGATAGTAGAAGGTTCCGCCATTCAACTTATAGAGAAAGGCGTTCATCCCGAAGACAAGCCCATCTGGTGTGAAGGTCCTCATCTTTACCACATAGGCGGCAGTTATTATCTTATGACCGCTGAAGGTGGCACAGGCGACTGGCACAGCGAGGTGGTTTACCACAGCGACTCTCTTCGCGGTCCGTACACCCCTTGCAAGACTAATCCTATCCTCACTCAGCGCACCTTGCCAAAGGACCGCGTCAATCCAATCACAGCGGCCGGTCATGCCGACTTGTTCCAGACTCCTACAGGAGAATGGTGGGCGATATTCCTGGGCATACTGCCATACGAATATGGCCAACACACATACTGCAACACAGGCCGTTCTACATTCATGTTGCCTGCACGTTGGGAGGTGACAGGCAAGGACGCCAACGGCAAACTTCTCTACCAACCAATGATATTGGAAGAGACGAAGACCATTCCATACGTTGTTGAAAAAAACAACCTAGAAGCAAATGGAGAACGCAAGAACAACACAGGCAATGTAATAATCAAAGACTTTGCTCCTGCAACAGGCAAAAAAGCTGTTACCAATAGTGATGAAAAGATAGACCCGATGTGGATACAAGTCCGCACTCCAAAAGAAAAATGGTACAAACGCATGTCAAATGGCGTGGAATTATCAAACCGTCCAATCAGCATATATGAGCAGAAAAATCCGTCTTACCTGTGCCGATGGATCAAGAACTTCAACTTCACTTCCACTGTTGCCGTGGATTTCACTCCCAAGAGCAATAACGACCTCAGCGGTTTCGCTATCTATCAGGACGAGAAGAACAACTACGTGATAGGCAAGACCATGAATGAAAATGGCAAGCAAGTGATTACGCTCCAAAAAAGCGACAAAGGAAAAGTGATGACACTGGCATCAGTAAAGGCGAAAAAGAACAAGAAGGTTTATATGAGAATAGACTCTAAAGGAGCCGACATCAACTTCTTCTACAGCTATGATGGGAAGACATGGCAACAACTGTCGGGTACACAAGATGCCCGCATATTGTCAACCGAGTATGCCGGAGGCTTTACAGGAGCGACTATAGGCCTATATGCTACATCCAACAAGAATGCCACAAGCGAAAAATAGCAAGTAATTATAATTCTCAAGTTTCATGATTGGTTTGTCAGGGTTCTGGTTTCATGCCAGAGCCCTGAATTTTTATTTTAGGTGATTTTTTTACAAAGGATATGTCATTTGCAGTCATTTTTTTGTACTTTTGATGTTTAGAAAGAAATAAATAACCATGAACTTGAGGAAATTAACCATATTGATAGCCTGTTTGTCATTTTATTTGAATGCCATAGGCCAGAACATAATAAATTTCAACTCCGACAACGGTTTATCAAACACCTGCATTAGAAGTCTCTATGAAGACAGCCGTCATAACGTGTGGGTATGCACCTACAACGGACTGAACCTATATGATGGCGCCAAGATAAACATAATCTCGGAAGACGCTCCCGAAGGATATGCCCTTAAAAGCAGTTTCCCCACATGCGTGATAGAGATGGACAATCATAATATGCTCATCGGGCTTGATTGCGGTCTCCAGATGATGAATTGCGAAACAGGGAAATTGACAGATGTGCCCCTTCTTTCTTTTGGCGGCGACACCATCACAGGTCATGTCATGAACATGACACGCCTGAAAGACGGAAACATCTACGCCGTCACATCGGGCTATGGCGTTTTCAAGGTGGAACAAGGCAACGACAAATCCATCTGCGCCAATCGCCATAAGATTGCCGATGGGATAGGGCAGATTCGCCATATAGTAGAAGATCGGAAAGGCCGTGTATGGGTTAATTGCCGCGACAGCCTTCATCTGCTGAATTCCCAAAAGAACAAAATAGCGAAGACATATTATCTCAAGACCGCCACCAACTTCATAGAAAGTTCATCTGGAAGGCTTTATGCAAGTTGTGAGCACGATGGTCTTTGGACATTTGATGAGAAATCCAAAGATTTCATTCGCATAGAGTCAGTGAACCGCGGTCTCACATTGGCCAATATAAAAGAGATAGACAAAGGCGATATTTATCTGTGTTGTGACGGCAACGGCTTATTGATATACAACGAGAAAAACGACAACGTGAGCCTAAGCGACATAAAGACCAACGATTACAACCTAGCTGTATCGAATGTGAAAGACGTAATCAAAGATCATTATGGCAACTTATGGGTAGGAGTATTTTGGAAAGGCGTATTGGTGAAGCCGGCAAAGACATCAGCATTCCAATACATTGGCCGCCGTTCAGCGCTCTACAACACGATAGGCACCAATAGCGTAACCGCCATTTTCCCAGACACAAACGGTTGGATTTGGGTAGCAACCGACAATTGCGGCCTTTACTACATGAAATCCGACGGGTCGGAAAGCCAGCATTACAAGAACCAAAGCAATGGCCAGCCAGGCAATTTCATAAACACTCCTAATATGCCCTCAACCATCATGAGCATATACAAGGACAGCGAAGGACATCTTTGGTTGGGCGGTTCATTGTCGGGAGTTGTGAGGATGACCCCAGGAAGCAACGTATGTACCCCGATGGAAAAACTATGCGACAACAGCGGTGACCTTCAATACATTTACAGCATAGCCGAAGACTCCCACAAAACCATCTGGTTTGGGACCATGGGCAACGGCTTGTTCTCTTATAACCTGACTACAGGGAAATTATCACGTTTCAAGGTAAAGAACCAAGGCAAAGAGCCCGAAGGCTACAATATGCTCTATAACGTGTATATCAACAACCTGTTGATAGACGGCAACCGGCTATACGTTTGCACTTGTGACGGAATAGAGATATTCACCATCACTCCCAACTCGATGCTGAAGTTTGAGAAACGGATTCTGGAGCGTCACAATGTGGCTCATATATCGTTGGACAAAAACAACAAAGCATGGGTGTCAACCAACTACGGATTGGCGGAAGTCAACACCAAAGACTTCAGTTATAAGCTTATAACCACCGCTAACGGTTTGCCTACCAACAACCTTTGCGGTGCGGAGATAGGTTCAGACGGCAAGGTATGGATCAGCAGCCAAAACGGTATGGCTTGTTACAATCCCAAAGACAGCAGCATAACCTGCTACCGCATAGAAGACGGTTTGCAAGGCAACGAGTTCAACAAACATGCCAACAACAAAACAAGCGGCATGCTGTACTTTGGCGGCATAAACGGCATCACCTATTTCAATCCTGTGCACATAAACCAGCAAACAAGCGCAAGTCCGTTGGAGCTGAGGTTTACTGCCTTCTATGTGAACAACAACAAAATCCATTCGGGCGACAAGTCAGGAATGTTCACAACATACGAAGGCTGGTTAAATGAGAACCCAGAAGTAAATCTATGCCACAACGACAACACCTTCTCGATAGAGTTATCGACGATGCAACTCGGCAACCAGCACGTCACCTACTATTATCGAGTGAACAAAGGCGAATGGACCGCACTGGGCCCAGGTCAGAAGACCATCAATTTTACCAACATGAAAAGCGGCAAATACATTGTGCAAGTGAGAGCCGAAAGCATGGACCGCAAATCAGAAACCCGCACGTTCACAGTAGATGTGCATCCGGCATGGTATGCATCCCCGTGGGCAAAAATGGCCTATCTGCTGTTGTTGGGATTTGGCTTGTATTTGATTTACAAGCAAATGCAAGAAAGGCTCAAGGCCAAGCGCATACTTCAGAAACACAAGGAAGAAGAGAAACTGAACGAGGCAAGAATACAATTCTTCATGAACATCAGCCATGAGATTAGAACGCCTATGACGCTTATAACCTCGCCTTTAGAAAAGCTCATGAAGAATGACAACGACAAAGAACGGCAGCGCAGTTATTCGCTGATATACACCAATGCTCAAAGAATACTCCGTCTGATCAACCAATTGATGGACGTAAGGAAAATTGAGAAAGGCCAATTCAAGTTGAAATACGGCAAGGAAGACGTGGTGAAGATTCTTCAGAACCTATATGATTTGTTCAAGTCGTCAGCCGACCAACGCAATATAAAATTTGAATTTTTGCACGACGGCATAGAAAAGTTGCCAGTTTACATCGACGGTCAGAATCTCGACAAGGTGATGATGAACCTATTGTCTAACGCCTTCAAGTTCACTCCTAACGGCGGCAATGTCATCATGTCGCTAAAAGAATCCGTGGTAAAGAAGAAGAACAATGATGAAGAATACTTTGAAGTGGCAGTGACCGATTCAGGCGTAGGAATAGACAAAGACGACAAGAAAAAGGTATTCGACCGTTTCTTCTCAAGTTCTCATGAGAACGGTTACATAGGAACCGGCATAGGATTGAACCTATCGCAAATGCTGGTGAATCTGCATGGGGGAGAGATTAGCGTAGCAGACAACCCATCAGGCCAAGGCACCCAATTCACTGTAAAGATTCCTAAAGGCTTGGAACTCATGGAAGATATCACTGATGACACAGTTGCCGCATCAGAAACGGCACAAGAGGCAAAGCCAGAAGAAAAATCCGAGCCGCAACGCCTGTTGGAGGAGATGCTTCCAATGGAGAAGCTTAAAGGCGTGAAACACAAGAACGTGCTTGTAGTGGAAGATGACACAGCGATACGCCAATACATCCACAGCGAGTTGTCGAAAGACTTCGTCATCACAGAATGTTGCAATGGACAAGAAGCTTGGAACATAGCCCAGAAGGCTCCAGGTAAGGTGGATTTGATTATCAGCGACGTCATGATGCCAGTGATGGACGGCATCCAATTGTGCCAAAACATCAAGAGCAACTACAACACCAGCCATATACCGCTTATCATGCTGACCGCCAAGAGCGATGACCAGGACAAGATAGAAGGAATCAATATCGGAGCCGACGCTTACATCACCAAGCCATTCAATATGGAGATACTTCGCACGACAGTAGCCAACCTGCTTCATACACGCAACATACTCCAAGGGAAATACAACACAGAGAAGCATACGGAAGAGAGCATAGACAACGTGGAGCTCACATCTCCAGATGAGCGACTGATGAACCGTGTGATGAAAGTCATCAATGAAAACCTGTCGAACCCGAACCTAAGCGTTGAGTTCATAGCCGACAAAGTAGGTATCTCGCGCGTCCATTTCCACCGCAAGATGAAAGAACTGACAGGTCAAAGCCCGCGTGACTTTGTGAAGAACATAAGGATGAAGCAAGCCGCCAAACTATTAGAAACAAAACACCACGACATCACTGACGTCAGCATTGCCGTGGGGTTCCAGTCAATATCATCCTTCTCGACCTCTTTCAAGTCGATTTACGGAATGTCGCCTACCGAGTATATGAAGGCCCACCAATCTTCTCAGTCTTGATAGTGCCATTGGTCATGACAGTCTTTTTTATCAGTATCCGTGCTTCAGTTCCGCTGAAGTAGGGTACACGTCTTCCTGTGATATCATAATAATCCACTGATTCTACAGCGCAATCTTGTGATGATGCAGGAGTGTCCATTATTCCATCCGCCGCACTCACCAAATCAAGTTTGACGCAATCGATGAAGACATTAAAATTGACATTAGCCTGCTTAATGACAAGAGGGTTGTCGCCTTCGCTGAGTTCCACGTCCTTATAGACTTCCGTCCATCCAGTATCGTCACTTGTTTTCTGAAGACTCACAAGATTGGTCTTGCCATTTGCTACGACACGCACTCTTCCGACACCATCGAGCGACTGATACCTTAATGTCAGCCTATATGTACCTGCACAAGGCACAGTGACAGTGTCACGCAAAGCGGCAGAAGAAGACTTTCCCAGCTCTACGAATCCCTGTCCCATATATCCGGAATGCCCGTAATAATATCCGTTGGTCCTTACATTCGCCACATCCTTATAGTCCATGTGTTCAGCCTCATACTCCAACTGACCCTCATAGACCGCAGGCCTTTCAACGTCCCATATAACGCTTTCCGTCACCTTTGAAAGACGTTCGGTTGCTTGTCCGGCAGCATTCACCTTAATCTCCAGCGGGCCATTATGGCTAACCACCAAAGTCAGCACATTTCCAGAAAATTCAGTCACGACATCAGATGCCCGATGATTTGCCCTGTCATTCCAATTGACCTCAGGAGTGTTTGTGACGCCATATATGCGAATTGTATCAACGGCATTGTCCCATTCGCTTTTCGTGTCATTGTCATATCTGTAATTCGACAGATAGAAATAGATTTTGTCGGCATACTCTCTTATCACACCCATAGAATAAGGCGCATAACTGAGTTGCATGCCTTCGCATGTGTTGTATTTGAACGGGATATCACCTGTAGCCCTGCTTGTGGCAAGATTATGTTTTCTTATGGTATAAGTAGCTCCGTTGCTGTTAGTGAAGCTTGCCTTGGTTTCATCATATTGATAAGGGTTGTAAGTCATCCAAGCATTTTCAGCCCTTGATGCATAGATGTCACCCGTGTATTCCTGCGGGAACAGCTTATTCATCGCATAAACCTTGTATGCTCGTGAAGGCCACTTCGTGTTGTATTCCGACTTGTTGATTACCGTCAGGTTGTTGCTTGCCAAAGTATCGAGCAAATCATACACCTGCGGTATAGTGGGATAGCGTCCAGTGGATTTAAACCACCATCTGTTGTCGAGCCACGGATTGTCATATTGCAAACCGCCATCGTCGGTCTTGCTTCGATAAAGACCGTCGAAGAGGTCGGATGGAGTGATGTAATCCTCGTAATTGCCTTTAGAGACATCGTTCTTAATGACAATCTTAGTTCTGTTGATAACCTCTTTTCTGCTGAGGATGCGGACAGTTCCGTCGAGAATTTTCCTGAACTGGTCTTGATTGATATTGACATACTGCGGAAACCAATTCCAATTCCTTCGCGTGTATCCGTCCTTAGTGGTTGACCTATCGGTCTCTTTTGATACCTGTGTCCAAATCAGTTCAGGTCCGTCGATGACAGTCTGTCCTGTAAGCATCACGTGTTCCATGATAGGAATTGCTCCGGCTGCCGTTGCCCACTTGCATCCATATTGTCCCTTGCTCTCATCAGCTTCTTCTTGCCATCCGCAAACATCGAACCTTATTCCATATTGTCCGGCATATCCTCCGATGTAAGCCCCAATGCAATTACTCTCGATATCGAGGAAACACGATGACATGGTGTATTTCTCGCAACAGATGAAATTCTCGGGATGCTCTGTGAGCTGCTGCCTGACATTGGCATCACGTTTCATATATGCAATGGGGTTCATGTCGGCAGAATAGTACGCCTGCGTGAAACTTACCACGAGATACCCTCCATATTGCTGGCAAATCTGCAAAATCTTGCCTAGGTTGGCAAGGCGCTCCAAGAAGGTGGGCCATCCGTCGGTTCCGAAATCCCAGAACTGTTCCGCAAAGTTCCATCCCAAGAAATTCGGATATTCTTTGAAATACCGTTCATAATCAGTCATATCGATGTCGGAGAACCTGTTGTGGGCACCGCTTGATGGCTGGATGAGCGTCCATACCCTGTTCTGAGCACACACTTTCATCCAAGAATCGCATACATTAGGTCCGCTGCAGCATACATTATCAGTAGCCGAGAGCGACAAGTTGAACACCACGTAAGGCAATATATCCTCGGGCACCATATCAATTATCTTCTGAGGGTCGGGATAGTTCCATGTGTCGATATGCACGATGAACATGGGACGTTCGGGTGACACCGGTCTTCTCAAGAATGCGCCATCATTGGCATTGGCAACGGAAAAGCCAAACACGACAAGAACAATAATCAATAATTTTTTCATATCCGAGATATTTTTAAAGTCATAGAATCAAAATGTCAAATAGCTTATTTCAAGACCTTTTCAGTCTCAACGTGTCCATCGCTGTATTTCGTCTTGCAGATAACGACCCTCTTGGAAACATTCTGCATATCGTTGGATTGCAACAGTCTTCCCGACAAGTCGTAATATGTTCTCGAAACTATATCGCTCGACCTTTCAGAGAGACGTATATCGTCGATGCCGTCGCTGGTGGAATCAGAGAACATCCAAGAATCGAACCTTACATTCTCAGCCCTAGAGAAGAACAGATAGACATTGTGGAGACCCGAGAAAGTCTCGGCATCGAGAGAATCAACTTGGAATGTTGTGATGCCATCGGCAGAGAACACTATCTTCGCAGATGGTTGGGCATCAGGGTCGTCCAATCTGACTTCGATTATGCCCTTACCTGCAAGATTAGCCATGAAACTTGTTGCTCCGTTGCTGCCGAAGTTGACTCCACGCGCCATAATCCAATCTCCAGCATCAAGATTAGCCAGAACCATGTTTCCGTCGGCACTGCTTTGTGATGAAGCGTCAACAGCCGAAACAAGGTTGGCATATTCAACACCTCCGCAATCAGCCATCATCTCAGCCTGCTGCAAAGAATACGGGTCCACACGTTTCACCTGAGTGCATCCAGAGGTTGTGGCAGACACGTTATTGATTCTTAGAGCCTTCTCAACCACTCCAGCCCTGTTGACCTGAATGCTTCTGAATCCGTCACCGCCATTATTCAACGCCTTTTCAAGCCATGTTGTATGATAGAACAAATAATAAGCATTTCCCCATTTCTGGAGGTGAGTGTGATTGTTGCTGTATGAGAATCCTTGTTTTCCAGGATTAGCGAAATATTGTCCCCTGTATTTCCATGAAGAAGAGTTGAGAGGATTAGTAGAGCTCATGTAACACATGCTGCAAGCCGTAGGCGCATTGGCAGTGCTGCCGTAGCTGTCCCAATCCGTTCCTGCGCTCCAATTAGTGCAATAAGAATATACAATGGTTCCATTCATCACGTTGAGTTCACTTGCCTCAAACTGATAAGGAGCAGGTATTTCTACGGCTTCTCCATCAATAGAAGTCATGTCTGTTCCCAGTTTGGCTATTCTGGCATTTCCAGGCATCAGTGTTGTTCCCTCATCGTTGACGCTTCCGCCACCGAAAGCAATCCATCCTGTGCCGTTGTCGTCAATCGCCACGCCTGGGTCGAAAGGAGAAGAGCAATTGCCCACTCCTGCCGTAGATTTATTGATAAGCGACTTATTGAGCGGCGATGTCCATGGTCCTAAAGGATCAGTAGCCGTCAAGACACCTACTCCGGTTGCGGAATTAGAGAAATACAGGTAGAAATGAGTAAGTCCATCATCCTCCACACGGCTAACAATAGAAGGAGCCCATGAAGCATAGCACCAAGAGCCGCAGATTTGCGATACATCGATAATGCCATGATGAGTCCAGTTGACCATATCATCACTAGAGAATATCACGAGCGACTTTATCGCGCCGTAACTATTAGTTCCGCCGCCATTGTTAGCCTCAAACTGCTGGCTGTCGTTAGTTCCATAAACATATATGCGTCCATTGTATTCAATAGCGGTAGGGTCGGCACAGAAGATGAAAGGACTTATAGGATTGCCTTGGGCAGAGCCCTTAACGCTCGTTTCAGCCTTTTCAGTCACAGGGTCTTCGTCAGACTCGGTGTCATCCTTGATGAATTGCAGGGTGACGAAAGAATTTGCCGGAACAGATATTCTCGGCATTGTTTTGTTGGCATAAAGCGATGAGACATTAGTTCTCACACCCATCTTGTCAGCGTTTGTGGTGTACATGAACACCTGCTTGGAAGAGAAGGGCAACCTGCACAGAATATTCCTTGAGTAAACAGAGTCCTCGTTGAATATTATGATAGCAAGAGTGTCAGCAGACGGACTGATATATGCAGTTCCTATTATCGGAACATCATTATTGTCGGTCATCGTTGCCTTGACGCGAGTGTATCCGGTGACGAACTTAGCGTAATGAGCCATGATATATCCTCCAGGTGTCAACGTGCCATTCTCATATCCGTTGTTAACCTCATCGGATGAGGCAGTTGACTTATTGCCCATCAACTGGTTAATCATGTTGTAATACACGTATGCGCTCATGTTGTTCGACAGAGCCTTGTGCAAGTCCTTGATAATAGCCGTGTATTCCTTCCAGTTCTTAGGCACGCTATCCAATTGATGCTCAGTCATCCAAACATCTTTTCCCGTAGCCTTCCTCACCTCATCTACATAAGACATGTATTTTTCTTGCGCCCCATAAAGGTGGTTTCCAAAGACATCCACTTTCTTGCTGGCATCATACTTAATGAAGTTGCGGTTGTATTTATAGCTGTCCCATCCGAAGCACTCAGGCGCCATGATTTTACAATTGATGTATTCCTTAGCGGAATCTACCATTTGCGCCATCTCCTCTTCAGTGTAAAGGCATCCTTCATAGTCAGGGTCCCAGTCACATTCGTTTTGTATTGATATGATATCGACAGGCGCACCCTGTTCCTCCATGAATACACGGTATTTCTCGAGCCATCTGGCATATGCTCCGCAACTGTCGGTGTTGATGTGCCCGTGTGCGGACGACTGTCCTCCGACAATGGTGTAGCCAACCTTAAACCTATATGGTGGTGTCCATGGCGTGGCAAAGACAGTAGCCCCATGCTGTCTTGCCCTTTTCACTGCACTGACATACTTGCCCCAGTTTCTCTCGTCGGGAGCGATTCTTATTCTCATTATGTTGAGGTTAGCTTGTGAAACTCCATCGCCCCACATAAGGTCCACCATATCATCGGTATAGTCGGCACCCCAAGTACCGCTCATTCCGCATCCGCCGAAACCGTAGATATACTGATACTTAGTACCTGTGCTAATAACACATGTGGCGGTTTTTTGAGCATGCGCAAACGCGCTCATTAATATGGCGCAAACCAGAACACTTGATTTCTTTAAATTTTGTACTATCATAACTTCATATATTTTTCTGTAAAAATAATTCAATTGTTTCTAAATCTCAATAGGTTACTCCCTAAAATTTATCTTTGCGAGGGACTTTCCTTTCCTCCGAGATACAAATTCCTCTTTTTCCCATCGAGATTAATATATATCTTTTCGAACACCACTCCAGGGTCGAGCGGCCTGATTGTCAGGGAGTGCTCCCCCTTGCCCTTAATGCGGCATTTCACCTCATCAGTCTTAACCCTTCTTGCCACTGTGGGATAATAAACCGTATAAACATTCTTCGGGTCCTCGTTTAGGTCCTTGTTGAAATTGACAACTATTTCCTCGCCACCATCAACAGAGATTGAATACCTATGTCCCTCCTTGCGAGCGAAAGCCAGATTCGACTTGACCATGACGCCAATAACGGCGTCCCTCTCACTGCCATCACCATTAGTGCTGAACTTATAAGTGAGAGCTGCTCCATCTACATTCTCGGTGTATGGCATCACGGCAATTCCGCTCAATGTGCGTCCCATATCAGGAATGATGGTCCATGAAGCCTTAGGAGATTTAGGTTGGCTTTTCTTGAAGAAATGCTCAGCCTCGATATTGACGACGTTATCGCTTTCTGAGAATACATATCCGCCGGTATTAGCCATATCGCCGCCGTCGTAGGTGATCATAGCCACCCTATTGACTTGCGGCAAGACGTCGGCAGGGAAATTGTCGTTCCATGAAGTATAGCCGATATGTTTCTGCGTCATCATGCCGTTCCACTTTCCATTGGCTATATCCTCATTGTACTGCCTTGACAATTCCGCATCCCTTTTGAAACATTCTTCCACCTTGTCTGCCCAATAGTTAGCCTCTGGATTGTTTGCTGGATACAACATATCGTTCATGGCCTTCGCATAATACATTTCGTAGAGGTTGGCCATGGCTTGTACAGGATAGAGAACAATTTCAAAGAATGCATCCTTATATTTGTCATCCATTTTCATTGCAAGCCTAAGCGCATCAACCTCCAAAGCCTTGTACTCATTGACGACCCTTTCCCATTCACCGGATTTTAGGTCGTAGGTTTTGGAGTCAAGCATTTCCGCAGTGACCCTGCCGTTATATTTAAGACACTTATTAAGAATTCTTGCTGCCTCATCAGCATTTTGTTTGCCGAATTGCTGAGCGCACCATGCGACAGTGTGGTCGAGCAGATTGTCAACGTTGTATGCGCCAGGATTCCAAGCCAGGTCGAGGAATTCAGAGATGCTGTACTCCATAGGCTTGAGGTCGCCTACATTGAGAATCCACAACTTATCCACCCCATATTCATAAGTCAGAGTGAGTTGTTCCCACATGTTCTGAATCGGAGTGTTGCAAATCCACTTAGAGTTTCTTGGAGCTCCCACATAGTCAACGTGGTAGTACATTCCCCATCCTCCCTTATGCTTTCGTTCCTCAGCATTTGGCAGTCGTCGCACGTTTCCCCAGTTGTCATCACACAAGAGCATGATTACATCATCGGGAGCCCTCAAACCGGCGTCATAATAATCGAGCACTTCCTTATAGAGAGCCCACACCTGCGGTGTTTGCGCAGCATTCTTGCCCGTTTCCTGCTGAATAATCTTTCTTTGGTTTCTGATTACTTTTTCGAGCAACTTAGTGTCGGTGTCCTTGCTCATAGCTTCATCACCATCCCCGCGCATGCCGATAGTGACAATGTTCTCCTTTCCATTCATTCGTTTGATGCCCTCACGGAAGAAGTCGTCGATGGTTTTCTGATTAGTGGAATAATTCCATGCACCGTATTTTTTTCTGTTTCTTGCCCATTCCTGATGGTTTCTTGCCATAGGTTCATGATGCGAAGTGCCGATAACCACTCCCATATCATCAGCAGTCTGCGCATTGAGAGGGTCGTCGGCATAGAAAGCCCAAGCCCACATAGCTGGCCAGAGCAAATTGCCTTTGAGCCTAAGAATAAGTTCAAAGACCTTTGCGTAGAACTGATGTCCTCCCCGTTGAGTGCCAAAAGAATTCTTAACCCATGATGTGAGACAAGGAGCTTCGTCGTTAAGGAAAATGCCCCTGTATCTGACAGCCGGTTCCCCATCGGAGAACTCGCCTTTTTTCATCCAAAGGCGTTCATGCTTTTCGATTGGCACATCAGCCCACCAATACCATGGAGACACACCTAATTGCTCCGACAACTCGTAAACGCCATAGATTGTTCCTCTTTTGTCACTTCCGGCAATAACAACATCACCATTGTCTTTCACCTCGATGATGAACATCTCGGCCTTATCTTTCAGGCGAGCAACAGAAGACTTTTTCAAATCCTTCCCATGCTGCAGAGAGCCGACAAAAATGTTTCTCACAGCATCGCCATTCTTGGGTGAGTTTGCTATATTCACTTCAGCTCCGCATACCTTAGCGATATCGTCGGCAAGGTTTTCGGCAGCCATTCTTACGCCTTTGTACTCATTGCCGCTGACGACAATGTTTATCTGAAATCCCTTGTCAGCAAAAACCGCAAAATCAGGCTGGCTTTCAAAAGCGACGAAATTCTCAGCCGCCAACACACTGCCCGCTGTCAATGCGGCTATCCAACACACCAAGATTCTTCTCATGCAATTCATAAAACTATGATTTTATATTGTTGATGCAAAATTACGACTAATCCTTCAAGCCGCTTTTTTCCAAAATACCTTTAAGTTCCACATCTGTTACATCACACAAACCGATGTAACCTATATTTGCCCAAAAGTAACATCGGCGTGGTACATCTTAACGGATGGGGAATCATTTGCGAAAAAAAGTACTATCTTTGCAAAAAAATCAGAAGACATGAAATACATCAGAATCCTAACCACACTTGTTTTCATATTGGCAAGTAACGTCGTGTTCAGTCAGGTGCGCACGAAAGAATCGTTTGATTTCGATTGGAAGTTTTCGTTGAACAACGACAAAGAAGATAATAGCACACCAACCTTTGACGACCGAGGCTGGCAATCAGTTCAATTGCCTCACGACTGGTGCATATCCCAACAGTTTGACAGCAAGTTGAGCGGTTGCAACGGACATTTGCCAGGCGGCATAGGCTGGTACAGGAAAGAGTTCAATGTGAGCGGCAGCCAGAAGGGCAAGAAGACGAGCATACTGTTTGACGGCATATACAACCGCAGCACAGTTTACATAAATGGCCATAAATTAGGATTCCGTCCTTACGGATTCTGCTATATAGAATACGATTTGACCCCATACCTGAATTATGACGGGAAGAATGTCATAGCAGTAAGATGCAACAATCCTTCGGACAACGATTCCATAGCAAGATGGTACACAGGCGGCGGCATCTACCGGCACGCATGGCTGATGACCACCAACAAAGCCCACATCCAGACTTACGGCACCTACATCACCACTCCTCAGGTGTCAGAGGGCGAGAGCACAGTGAAAATAAGAACCACTGTAGAGAATGAGAGCGAAAGCGGAAAGACATTCACAATATCCCACGTGATCCGCAACAATTCAGGCAAGGTGGTTGCAAAGACAAGCAAGAATCCTGTAAGCATAAGTGCGAACGGCATTGGCGAGGACGAAACAAAAGTTGTCATAAAAGGCTGCGACATCTGGAGTCCAGAAAATCCGATGCTTTACAGAGTTGAAACTACTCTCTACGACGGAAAGAAAGCTATAGACCGTTACCAAAGCACATTTGGCATCCGCACAGCAGAGTTCACTTCAGACCGCGGTTTTCTGCTCAACGGCAAGCAAGTGAAATTAAAAGGTTTCTGCCTTCACCAAGATGACGCCTCATTAGGAGCAGCCCTTCCATTCCGTTCGATGGAGCGCAAACTTCAGATTATAAAGGAATACGGAGTGAACGCCATCCGTTGCAGCCACAACCAGCCGGCGCCCGAATTTCTTGACCTTTGCGACAGTTTAGGATTCATTGTGATAGACGAAGCCTTCGACAAGTGGAAATCGGGTTATTATGCCGAATACTTCGATGAATGGTGGCAAAAAGACCTTCAGAACATGCTTCAGCGCGACAGGAACCACCCAAGCGTAGTGATATGGAGCGAAGGCAACGAATTGCAAGAAGCCTGGGATGGCGGCGACACAGGAGTGACGAGAGCGCGTATGCTCCAAGACTTCATACACAGTTACGAGCCATCCCGTCAAGTATGCTTGTCGGCACAAAACCGTCACAATGAAAGATTCTCGGGTGTCACCGACGTAGTAGGTTACAACTACTTGGAAGCCCGCATGCTGTCGGACCACAAGAAATTCCCAGAAAGGAAATTCATGGTCACCGAAGAACTGCCGTATTTCTGCGGAGCGGAAGGCAACATCCGCGCCTACGACACCAACAACCCTTGGAACATAGTCGCTGAGAACGACTTCATTGCAGGCGGATTCATTTGGTCGGGTGTTGATTACATAGGTGAAGCCGGTTGGCCATCTCACGGTTGGCCTACAGGACTGTTTGACATCTGCATGATAGAAAAGCCTCGTGCGGCGTATCATAAAGCGATGTGGAACGACAAGCCCATAGTAGGCATCGCAGTGAAAGACCAGCGTCTGGACATTGACCATGGCCGTGACCTCTGGCAATGGCCTCGCATGGCAAGCATCTGGAATTTCCCGTTCAGTTACCATGGCTTGATGATAGAAGTCAACACCATCACCAACTGTGAAAAAGTGGCATTATACATCAACGGCAACGAGATGGGCGTGAAATCAACGAAAGATTTCCCCAACAACACCATTGTTTGGAACGTGCCATTCACTCCAGGAGAGATATCAGCCAAGGGAATCAACGGCACAGACACTGTTGCCACCTACATGATACGCACAGCCGGTGAGCCTGCATCATTGAAAGCCACTGCCGACCGCAGCCAATTGAAAGCCGATGGACAAGACTTGAGTTACATACAGCTGGAATTGCTGGACAAAGACGGCACATTAGTGAAACACATCAACAGAAAGGTGCGCGGAACGATAGAAGGCGAAGGCAAACTGATAGGACTGGTCAACAGCGACTTGCGCCGCACCACACCATTCACATCCACAGAAGACAACACCTACTTCGGCAGGGCGATTGCAATAGTCCAGACCACGAGAAAAGCCGGCAATATTCGTCTTCGTCTGGATGTAGAGGGATTAGATGAACCAGTGTATGTGGAATTGACTTCCAAATAACATCATCAAACATAAATCTTCGCGCGGAAGGGGGGGCATGGTTTTTT
>Ga0181612_161241_pt1 | contig 29142 bp, 20 predicted proteins | sample HoacroProtozoa21_FD_119630 | JGI IMG/M metagenome (GOLD analysis project Ga0181612, IMG submission 119630) | Hoatzin crop microbial communities from Cojedes, Venezuel. Combined Assembly of Gp0051906, Gp0051904, Gp0051908 | reverse complement strand
CCTTCTTCCATGGCATGATCTATCCACTCCTGGAAGCTGTTCTCCAATTCCTCCTGCGTGTAGCCGAGCATGCAGGCGTAGCTCTCGTTCATGCTGATATCGGTGAGGTTGTTCAGGACACTGAACACAGACACCTTGGAGAATTTAGTGATGCCGGTGAGGAGAACGAACCTCAGCATCGGCTCACTACCCTTTATGACCTGGTAGAATCCGGCCATGAACGTCTGGAAGGCCTCGGATTCTTTCTTGTTCCCGATGTGGTCCAGAAGGGGCTTGTCGTATTCGTCAACCAGTATTACGACACCTTTCCCGAACTTTTTGTATAACGCCTCAATAAGATTGAGGAACACTACGTCCGGATCACTTCCTTTGACGTCGACACCATACGAGGAACCTGCCTCCAAAAGAGCTTGTGTCAACATAGCTGAAAGCTTGTCGAGAGTCCTGCCAGGTATCCTTCCGAAATCAATATGTATTACTGGGAACTCTTCCCAGGTGTAGTCAGTTGAATCTATGTAGAGCCCCTTGAAAAGGTCCCTTCTTCCCCTGAACAGGGCGTCAAGAGTGGATACGGTCAGGCTCTTGCCGAACCTGCGGGGGCGGGAAAGGAAGAACTGTCCTTTCGCCGCAGTGACCATCCTGTGTATGTACATGGTCTTGTCAACATACAGGCATCCATAGCTGACAAGGTCAGCAAATGTGTATATTGATGTGCTTATCTCTTTCATATGGCAGGGATTTCAAGGATAAGCCAAAATTAATCAAATTCCCGAAAAATAGCAAACCTGCCAGAAGGCGGTCACACATAATACCGGTTTTCCCGCAAGGAATAGGCTAATTTAGCCTTACAGTGCAAAAAGATTTGCCACCCCTGGCTCTCCTCCTGGTGCTGAATACGCGAAATAAGTTGTAAATTTGCACTCTTGCAACTAAAGAAACATATTATTCCGACAATGGCAAATATCGAACTAAGCGAGCAGGAGATTCTCCGCAGGGAATCCCTCCAGAAGTTAAGGGAAGCCGGCATCGAGCCCTATCCCGCAGCACTCTACCCCGTAAACGCTACTACCCAGGACATCAAGGACCAGTGGGATCCCGAGAAGAACAATCTCCAGGACCTCTGCATAGCCGGAAGGATAATGTCCCGAAGGATAATGGGAGCGGCTTCGTTCATGGAGCTGCAGGATGAGAAGGGAAGGATCCAGGTGTACGTCAAAAGGGACGAGATATGCCCGGAAGAGGACAAGACCATGTACAACACCGTCTTCAAGAAGCTCCTTGACATAGGCGACATAGTCGGGATAAAGGGCTATGCTTTCGTAACCCAGACAGGGCAGCTCTCCGTACACGCAAAGGAGCTCACCCTTCTGAGCAAGTCCCTCAAGGTCCTTCCAATCGTCAAGGAGGCCGACGGAAAGGTGCACGACGCATTCACGGACCCCGAACTGAGGTACCGTCAGAGGTATGTGGACCTTATCGTCAACCCCCAGGTAAAGGACGTATTCATAAAGAGGGCGAAGATCATCGCTACAATGAGGGATTATTTCAACGAGGCAGGCTGCCTCGAGGTCGAGACCCCCATCCTCCAGGGTATTCCCGGAGGAGCTACGGCCCGTCCGTTCATAACCCACCACAACGCCCTTGACATCCCCCTGTACCTTAGGATTGCCAACGAGCTGTATCTAAAGAGGCTCATCGTAGGAGGGTTCAACGGAGTGTACGAGTTCGCAAAGGACTTTCGCAACGAGGGGATGGACAAGACCCATAATCCCGAGTTCACCTGCATGGAGATATACGTAGCCTACAAGGACTACATCTGGATGATGGACTTCGTGGAGAAGATGCTTCAGAAGGTTGCCGTCGCCGTCAACGGGACAACCAAGGTTACGATCGGCGAGCACGAGATCGACTTTGGGTCCCCCTACAGGAGAATCGGCATCCTCGACGCGATAAAGGAGTATGCCGGGGTCGATGTAAAGGGAATGGATGTAGATCAGCTGCGGGCAACCTGCACATCCCTTGGTGTAGAATACGAAAAGAGCATGGGCGTAGGCAAGCTCATCGATGCGATATTCGGGGAGTTCTGCGAAAAGAACTTCATCCAGCCTACGTTCGTGACGGACTACCCCGTCGAGATGTCACCCCTTACAAAGAGGCACCGCTCCGACCCGACCCTTACCGAAAGGTTCGAGCTGTTCGTATGCGGAAAGGAGCTGTGCAACGCCTACTCCGAGCTCAACGATCCTATCGACCAGCTCGAAAGGTTCCAGGCCCAGGCCGCGCTCAAGGCCGGCGGAGACGACGAGGCGATGTTCATAGACTACGACTTTGTCCGCGCACTCGAGTACGGAATGCCTCCCACCTCAGGCCTTGGAATGGGAATCGACCGCCTTACCATGTTCATGACGGGACAGACTACCATCCAGGACGTCCTCTTCTTCCCCCAGATGAGGCCCGAAAAGATCCTGAGGAAGGAGGAAGGAAAGGAAGAAGAGTCCAAGAATCAGAAGGCATAAGGACGCAGCTTTGAGGATAGAGGCCATATCATCCCCCAGAAGCCCGAAGCTGAAGTTCCTTTCAGACCTGCGGGAGAAGTCTTCCCTAAGAAGGGAGACTTCCCTTTTTGTCGTCGAGGGCAGAAGGGAGGTTGAAAGGTGTGCTCTCGCAGGGTTCTCTCCCCATACATTATATATATGCAGGGAAGCCGGCGGAAGTGTCGCCATCGAGGCTCCGCTGGTTTGCGAACTCTCTCCCCAGCTCTACCAGAAGATAGCCCTGCGGGATGCAACCGAAGGCGTTGTCGGGATATTTCATGAGCGGAGCCTTTCGCTTTCAGATATTTCCAAAAAGGAGAATCCCCTTTTCATAGTGCTTGAAGGAGTCGAGAAGCCAGGCAACATAGGTGCCGTGCTAAGAAGTGCTGATGCCTGCGGGGCAGACGCACTTTTCCTCTGCGACTGCCCGACCGACCTTTACAACCCCAACCTCATAAGAGCCAGCCTAGGAGCGGTATTCTCCGTTCCTACGATATGCATTTCCTCGGCCCACGCCATTGGGTATTTCAGGGAAAACGGCGTTCAGATCCTGACAGCCCAGCTCCAGGACTCGTACCCCTACTACGACATTGACATGACAAAGGGCACGGCCATAGTCATGGGAACCGAAGCCACCGGACTTACTGACCAGTGGCGGGAAGCCGCAACGGCCCATGTGCTGATTCCCATGAAAGGGATGATGGACTCGCTGAACGTATCGGTAAGCGCAGCAATACTCTCCTTCGAAGCCCTAAGGCAGAGAAGCGCAAAAAAATAGCATGGAAAGATTCGGTCTCATAGGACACCCGATATCGGGATCGCTCAGCCCCGCGCTTTTCACCGCGGGATACGGAGGCGTTCACCCGTATGACCTGATCGAAGGGGATGACTTCTCTGTCTCATGGCAGAAGTTCCTTGATGGATACAGGGCCATCAACGTAACCGCCCCGTTCAAGCAGGACGCATTCGAAAAGGTCCTGTCCCTTGCAAGGGAAGGAATGGGAACGATTTCAGGGCCATGCCTTAAATGCGGAGCCACGAACCTTGTCGTAAAGAAAAGCGAAGGGCTCTTCGCATACAATTCCGACTTCACCGGAATAATACTTTCCGTAGCCCAGGCCTACTTTCCCGGAATAGTCGAGGAGTTCTACTCTTCCTTCGGTCCTACCGCACACATAAAGGTACATCAATGGGTAAGGCAGGCTTTTGGACAGATATTCCCCTACACTCCGCAGGCCCTTGTCATCGGATGCGGAGGAGCCGGCAGGGCCGCCGCAGTCGCAGCATCTGAGATGGGATTCCAGACATCCCTGATGAACAGGACGCCGCAGAAGGCGCAGCAGATTTGCGACTCTCTTCCGGAATACGGACTTCTTAACATCCCCTTCACCGATTTCAGGGGAGCCGTCAGAGAATGCGACCTTGTAATCTACACGATACCTGTAGCCGTACCCCAGATAGCAACCCTTACGGAGGATGATTTCGAAGGAGAGGACATCTACGAGAACCAGAGGCCGTCTAAAGTCATTCTGGAGGCCAACTACAAGACCCCCTCATTCTCAGGAGATGTAGCGCAAAAAATGCAGAAGGCAGGGTGCCAGGGCATAGGCGGAAGGCAGTGGCTCCTGTACCAGGCGCTCACCGGATACTCCCTCATGTGCGGAGAGAGCCCCTCGCTGAAGGATATGGAGGCCGTGCTGCGATAACGCTCCTTTTTCATCCAGTTCCAATGAGGCTGAAAATAGCTTTCATTTCACTTGCACTCCTATTGCGAGAGCGACGAAATTTGAGTAAATTAGCGCTCTAAACACAAAACACACACCATGTCACTAAACAAAGTAATGCTTATCGGAAATGTCGGTGCGAAACCCGAAGTCCGCTACATTGACAACAACCCCAACAGCGGGCAGAACGCAAAGGTGGCCACTTTCCGCATTGCAACATCAGAGAGATACCGCGACCGCGACGGGAACCCCCATGAGAACACCGAATGGCACAACATTGTAGCCTGGAGAGGACTTGCAGATGTAATCGAGAGGTACGTAGACAAGGGAACGCAGATTTTCGTTGAAGGGCATCTGCGCACCCGCTCCTATGTAGACAAGACAGGAGCCACGAAATACACCACCGAAATCATAGCCGACAACATCGAGCTGCTTGGGAAAAGGCAGGACAATCCCGCTTCCCAGGGTGGGTACCGCCAGAACCAGGGCGGATACCAGCAGAACCAGGGCGGATATCAGCAGAACCAGGGAGGATACCAGCAGAACTCCCCTTCACAGTCTACACAGGCAGCACCCGCTCCTCAGATTCCATCAGAGCCAGAGTCGCCGCAGACATTGGACGACCTTCCATTCTAGAGAAATTTCAAACTGCCGGAGGATCCCTTCTTCCGGCATTATAGCGAATAATAAGCATGAGCAACAAACTTGACGTAGTCCTCGGCCTTCAGTGGGGTGACGAGGGAAAAGGAAAGATGGTTGACGTACTGGCCGGCCGCTATCCCGCCGTAGCCAGGTTCCAGGGCGGTCCCAATGCGGGACACTCCCTCCAGTTCGAAGGGAAGACCTTCGTAGCAAGGAGCATCCCCTCGGGAATATTCCGCCCGGGAAGCATCAACATCATAGGAAATGGTGTCGTACTGGACCCCATCGAGTTCATGGAGGAGTGCTCCAATGTCTCAAAGCTGGGCGTCGATCCCAAGGAGAAGATCCGCCTGTCGAAGAAGGCGCACCTCATTCTCCCGACCCACCGCCTTATGGACGCCGCCCTTGAAAGCGCAGCCGGAAAGGGAAAGATCGGCTCAACCCTCAAGGGAATCGGTCCCACTTACACTGACAAGATAGCCCGAAGGGGCCTAAGGGTGGGAGACATCCTGAGACCTGACTTCGAGCAGAGGTACGAAGCCTTGAAGGCTGTACACCTGAGGGAATTCAAGTCCCTGGGATTCGAGTGCGATCCCGATGCTGAAAAGGGAAAGTGGATGGAAGCCGTAGAATTCCTGAAGGGTTTTGAGATTGTCGATTGCGAATACTTCGTAAACGACTTCCTGAAAAACGGGGAGATGCTGGCCGAAGGAGCCCAGGGATCCATGCTCGACATAGACTTCGGATCCTATCCTTTCGTGACATCTTCATCCACGACAGTCGGAGGCGCGTGCACCGGGCTTGGAGTTCCACCTTCAAGCATAGGCAAGGTATTCGGAATATTCAAGGCATACTGCACAAGGGTTGGAAGCGGGCCTTTCCCCACTGAGCTTTTTGACGAGGATGGAGAGACCCTCCGAAGGGTAGGCCACGAGTTCGGCGCAGTCACCGGAAGGCCACGCCGCTGCGGATGGCTTGACCTCGTTGCGCTCAACTACGCGTCCACAATTGACGGCGTATCCGACCTCATAATGATGAAATCTGACTGCCTTGACTCTTTCGACAGGATAAAGGTATGCGTCTCATACGAGGTTGACGGAGAAAGGACAGACCACTTCCCCTTCGATACCACGGCAGTGATAAAGCCCGTTTACAAAGAGTTCAAGGGCTGGAAGAAGGACCTTTCCGCAATAAGGGACTTCAATGGCTTCCCCTCCGAGTTCAAGGACTACATCGCATTCATCGAAGAGTACATGGGAAGGAGGATCTCAATCATATCCGTAGGTCCCGACAGGGAGGCTACGATAGAAAGGTAGAACACTCCCCTTTCTGGAATTTCAATGGCCCTGGAGAAAATCTTACGGGGCCATTTTCCTATCCTATGGTGTATCCTTCTATGTTCCTTGTAGATGACGAGAAGTTTACGGCGACCTTCACGACAGGCTTCCCTTTCAGGGAGAAACGCTCCGGATAGTTCTTCCCATCTATCTGCGCCATAGCATCTTCCTCTGTGGAGTCAAGCTTTGTCTCAATGACATAGATGTGTCCTGGAGACTCCGTCACCACGTCAACCCTACCCCTTGGAGTACGGACCTCCACGTCAGTGTACTTGCTAAGCATGCTGAATAGGACATACAATATGGACTGGTAGTGCCCTTCATAGTTGGCTCCCTGAGTATACGGTATCGTGCCAAGGAATTCCTTCATTGCATCCAGCACGCCCGAAATATCCTCATTCTGGAACTTCCGGAACATCTCTGCAACAAGCAGCTGGGACGGAATATCGAAAGATGGTCCAATCACATAGGAAACGAGATTTTCCATCAGGCCGCTCTTTACTTCCCTGTTAGGGATGTCGAGGGTATAGATCCTGGTCATCTCATCGTAGCCCTTGATGGTGATATACCCGCTCTGGTACAGCAGGGGAACCATGCTCTTCATGTTTTCGGTAGGAGCATTGAAAACAGACTCCGGAGCCCTTACGGAAGAGAAGTCCTGCGGATGGAACGAGAATTTCTTCAACTGTTCGAATAGGAATATCGGCGTTCCCGTTTCAAACCAGTGGCTGGAGATTGTCCCCTCAGAGAAGGTCTTCAGGAGGCTGAAAGGATTGTATATGTCAGGGCAGTTGGCTGAAAAATGATAGCCGTCATACACGTCTTTCAGATATTTTCTGGCCTTCGCCTCATCCATTTTCCACTGCGATGCAAGAGATGCAACCTGGTCTCCTAGCTGAGCGTCAAGCTCCTGCTGCGATATTCCACAAATTGAAGAATACCTGTCCTGGATGCTTATGTTTTCAAGATTGTTGATTTCAGAGAAAATGCTCAGCTGCGAGAATTTCGTTATTCCAGTTATGAATGCAAATCTGATTGAACTGTCGTTGCCTTTGATCGGATAGTAGAACTTCCTCATCACCATACGGACCTTGGACAGCTGCCCTTCGTCCGCCATCACATCGAGAAGAGGCTTGTCATACTCGTCAACAAGGATTACGGCTTTCCTGCCAGAGTTCTGCGCCACCTGCCTGATGAGATTATCCATCCGCTCCCCTATTCCGCTTGCATTGGGAGCTATATTGTACTTGCTCTCCTGTATCTGAAGGAGATATGAAAGATGATTCTCAAGGCCTTCAATAGAATCTCCGAACGCTCCTCTGAGATCAAAATGGAGAACCGGATACTCCGTCCAATCCTTTTCAAGGCGCCCTGCCTCCAATCCTTCAAACAGTTCCTTCCGGCCGCTGAAATAGCTTTCGAACGTCGATGTCAGCAGAGACTTCCCGAATCGTCTCGGGCGGTTCAGAAACACATACTTATACCTGAGAGCCAGATCATAGACAAACCCTGTCTTGTCCACATATGCATAGTTCCCTTCTATGATCTCAGGAAAATCCTGAATTCCCACAGGTAATCGTCTGGCATCCATATATCGTATGCGATTTCTGCGAATATACTCATTTTCCACTTATCGGGAGTACCGGTTCCTGAAAATCAATCCGAATTGTACCAGACAAAAGGTCACTGGCATAGGTTGTACGCTCAAAAACCTTTCTTTCAAAAGACGTTTTTCTGGCAATTCCTTTCTTTCGAAAGACGTTTTTCTTGTAAAAGTTTTCTCTGGAAAGACGATTTTACAATCATAACGCAAAGAGTGCCAGGAAATTCCCGGCACCCTGATGTCATATCGCGTTCCCTTCCTATTTGTTCGGCTCGTCAAGACCAAGAGACGGATTCCTGTCGGATGAACGAGCCAGCATGAAGGATATCACAACGGCTACCACGCAAAGCACGACGAACATGAGCTCCACGTTACGTGCCGCAGAGGTCTTCACATCCATGCCCACACCTTCTGCCATTGCCTTTCCGAGGATTACTCCGGCGAGCATCTTGAAAAGAAGAAGCCCGAGATTCTGTATCCAGTAAATGAGAGAATAGGAGGTTCCGAGCACCTTCTCAGGGACTATCTTCGGAACCGAAGGCCAGAGGGCCGCCGGAACAAGCGAGTACCCGAATCCCAGCAGAGCCATGCTCAGGTACCCGAAAAACGGAACTCCCGTAGGGGCGAAAGCCATTATGCAGTGGGCGACAAGGGCCAGCAAGGCTCCAGCTATCATCCACCTCGTCCCCTTTCCTTTCCTGTCGACCATAAGGCCGAAGAGAGGGGCCAGGACAACCGTCGAGAACGGAAGCATCGAGACCATCCATCCGGCGGCATCGGCAGGGACGTTGAATCTGGGAATGAGGATGGCGCCTGCGAATTTCTTGAAGGCTATAATGGAGCTGTAGAACATTACGCAGAGAAGCCCGATAAGAAGGAAATTCCTGTTGGTAAGGATTTTCAACACATCGGAGAACCTGAACTTGTCCTCCTGTGACGTCTCCACCCTGTCTGTTGTCCCGCTTTCGGCATCAAACCTGGCGTCCATCGCAACGAATATCGCCCAGAGTATCACCCCCACTGCAATGAGACCGACTCCCACTTCCGAAGGGCGGGCCGTCTCAGAGAGGGAGTACACACCCTCGTGGGCAGGGACCAGCTTCGGGGCGAGCACAAGGGCGAGGGCCGTCCCAAGACGGGCGATTGCAAGGTGCAGTCCCATGGCTAGCGCCATATATCGGTGCTTGAACCACTTGGCTATGCTCCTGGTGACCGATGTACCGGCTATCTCGCTTCCAAGACCGAAAAACATGCAGCCCGTGTAGGCTATCTTCAGGGACTTCGAAGGTTCGAATCCTGAACGCACCGCCCACATCACAAGGGCTGCGCCAGCGAGCATCATTCCTACGAATATCGATCCGGTAATCCTCACTCCCCACTTGTCCAGGAGCATTCCGCAGACAATCAGTCCTCCGAACACACACAGCACCGAATATCCGCTGGCGTAGAAGCCGTACTGGACGGAGTCCCATCCGAGGGCCGTTGAAGAAGGGTCCTCGAAAAGATGGGATATCGACGAGAACATGTCGTCGAAAAAGTAGGACCCGAACATCGGGACCACAAGGCACAGCAGCGCTATCCAGCACGCCACCGGCCCTGTTATGAACTTTCTGCGGTTCTGGGAAGACGTCTTGTCGGAACCCATTTCCCTTCCTTACTTCTCGTCCTTCTCCTCAGAGTCCTTTTTCTGCACCTCTGGAAGCTCAAGGCCGTAGCCCATCTTCTCATCCTCCTTCTTCAGAAGGAAGGTAAGCAGGAATGCCAGCACTCCGAACGAAGCGAACACTATCATTGGAATCTTGTATCCGCCGGTCTTCTCCACAAGGAATCCGATAAGAAGGGGAACAAGGCAGAGGCCTATGTTCTGTATCCAGAAAATGAGGCAGTATGCGCTTCCAAGGACCTTTTCGTCAATAATCTTCGGAACCGAAGGCCAGAGGGCCGCAGGCACGAGGGAGAACGAGACGCCAAGCACAAGGATAAGCACAAGGGCGAACGCCTTGCTCGGGAAAAGAGGAAGGAGGAACGCAAAGCTCATGTGGCATACGATCATTATGAGGGCTCCAAGAACCAGCATCGAAGCCGCCTTTCCCTTGTAGGAGAGGAATCCTCCGAGCAGAGGGGTAAGGCACATCGCAAGGATGGGGAAGAAGCTGAAGAGATGGGATGCCGCGGAAGCGCTTATTCCGAGAGTGGTCTCAAGGAAGTTGGGAGCGTACCTCTGGAACGGGAAAATGGCGCTATAGTAGAGCACGCACATAAGGGCCACGATCCAGAACATCTTCGAGCGGAATATCTGCCCGAGGTCGGAGATGTGGAACTCGTCCTCGGGATCCTTCTCCTGGGTCATCAGGCCAGCTTCAACGAGCTGGGAGTCAAACTTCTTGTCCATAATGGTGAAGACGAAGAAGTTGATCAGGCCTATTATCAGAAGAGCCGTGCAGAATGCAAGGGGCGTTACGACAGTTCCTGTCTTGTTGTAGATGAGAGGGGAAATCCACATAACCGCGAACACGCCTAACCTGGCGATAGCCATCTCGACACCCATCGCAAGGGACATCTCCTTGCCCTTGAACCACTTGGCCAGGATCTTCGATACGGTGGTGCCTGCCATCTCGCAGCCGCAACCGAATATCATGAATCCGAGGCTGGCCATCTTGGCGCTGCCAGGAAGGGCCGTCCACCATGAGTTCAGCCACTGGCAGAACCCGGTTGTCTGGAACCAGTCGGATATTCCGATGAACTTTATGCAGGCGCCGGCGACCATCATCGAAGATGACAGCAGTCCGGTGAACCTGACACCCATCTTGTCCAGGATTATGCCTGCAAGAATCAGGAATCCGAATACGTTGAGGATGTACTCGGAAGCGGCGTACGTTCCGAAGTTGGTGCTGTTCCATCCTCTTTCCGCCTCTATCATGGATTTGAGCGGGGACATCACATCCACGAACATGTAGGCGAAGAACATCATTGACGCCACCAGTATGAGCACACCCCATCTGGCGGCCGGAGAGTCATTCAAAAGTCTTCTAACTTTTTCTGCCATGTCTTTTTCGTTTTAATCAACCTACGAAGGTAGGGATTTTTACCCCAAAGGGCAAAAGTTTTTTCTAAACGGGACTTTTTTAGTAACTTTGACATTCCCCACCAGTGCCTATGTACAGATTCCTGGATAGCATCAACGACCCAAAGGACATCCGCTCCCTCTCGGTAGAGGAGCTAAAGGTCCTATGTTCAGAGATCAGGGACTACATGACAAGGTGCTGCGCCCGGAACCCGGGGCATCTTGGATCAAGCCTCGGAGCAGTCGAGGTCATCGTAGCGCTCCACTACCTCTACGACACTCCAAATGACAAGATAGTGTTCGACGTCGGCCACCAGGCCTACGCCCACAAGATCATTACCGGAAGGCGGGAGGCTTTCAAGGCCAATCGCACCAGGGATGGGCTGAGCGGATTCCCCAAGATAAGCGAAAGTCCCTACGACGCATTCGGCGCGGGACACTCCTCAACATCCATTTCCGCGGCCCTCGGACTTGCCGAGGCTGCCCGGATGAAGGGCACGAATGAAAAGGTTGTGGCCCTTATCGGTGACGGCGCCATGACAAGCGGAATGGCTTTCGAGGGGCTCAACAACGCAGGTGACAGCAAGGCCGACCTTCTCATAATCCTCAACGACAACGACCAGTCCATAGACCGCAACCTTGGCGGCATGCACAACTACCTTCTCAAGATAACATCGGGAGCCACCTACAACAGGATAAAGAACCGCATCTGGAACGATATCGGAGAAGGAAGGGTGAGGGACGCCCTGCAGGACTTCACAAGGAACATAAAGTCATCCCTGGTGCACTCAAGCGGAGGCGACCTCTTCGAGGACCTGGGGCTTAGGTACTTCGGCCCCATAGACGGGAACGACCTGGAGCAGCTCATCCCGACCATCACAAGGATAAAAAAGCTTGGCGGCCCGCGAATTCTTCACATACACACGCTGAAGGGAAAAGGCTTCGCACCTGCGGAGAAGGATCCCGCGACATGGCACGCCCCAGGGAAGTTCAACCCTGAAACGGGAGAGCGGGAGCCACACTCCTACAGCGCGCCCCGCTACCAGGACGTGTTCGGACAGACCCTCGTGGAGCTTGCGAAGATGGACTCCAGGGTTGTGGGCATAACCCCTGCGATGGCCTCCGGCTCTTCCATGAATCTTCTGGCCGAACAGATGCCGGAGAGATTCTTCGACGTGGGGATCGAGGAGGAGCACGCAGTGACTTTCTCGGCCGGGCTCGCCGCCGGAGGAATGAGGCCTTTCTGCAACATATACTCTTCATTCGCCCAGAGGTCCTACGACCAGATCATCCATGACGTGGCCCTCCAGAACCTGCCGGTAGTCCTGTGCTTTGACAGGGCGGGGCTCGTAGGCGAAGACGGGGCCACCCACAACGGAGTGTTCGACCTTAGTGCATACAGGAGCGTTCCAAACGCCACGATATCGGCCCCCAGGGACGAGCTTTCGCTTAAGAACCTGATGTATTCGGGACTTCACAGCGAAGGGGGCCCTTATATAATAAGGTATCCGCGCGGATGCGCAGAAGGCGTACCCTACAAGGACGTTCCCTTCGAGGAGATCCCTTCCGGAAAGGGAGAGAAGGTGCGCGAGGGCTCGGGGATTGCTATCCTCTGCCTCGGCCCATTCGCATACAGGGCGATGGAAGCCGCGGAGCGCCTTCAGAAGGATGGTGTCTGCTCCCCTGCCGTATACGACATGAGGTTCCTCCGTCCACTTGACGGGGAGATACTATCCGATGTCGCAAAGGGGTTCAAAGCCGTCGTCACTGTAGAGGACGGAATGCTCAAGGGAGGTCTCTTCGGAGCCGTCACAGAATGGATGGCGTCAAACGGACACCTTATATATATAAAGGGGATCGGAGTCCCGGACGAGTTCACCATCCAGGACAGGCAGGCCTCCCAGAGGGCGTCCGCCGGACTTGACGCAGATGGGATATACCGCACTTGCGGGCATATCGCACAAAAATTGAGTGAAATTTAGCTAAAATATTTGCGGAGTCAGAAAAACTTTCTATCTTTGCAATCCCTTTCGAGAAATTCGAAGGCGGGCTATGCCGATATAGCTCAGTTGGCCAGAGCACGTGATTTGTAATCTCGGGGTCGTGGGTTCGAATCCCTCTATCGGCTCAGAAAGTGGCAAAGGCCAACAAGACATACTGAAAACACGGGAGGATACCAAAGCGGCCAACTGGGGCAGACTGTAAATCTGCTGGTTTATACCTTCGGGAGTTCGAATCTCTCTCCTCCCACTAAAATAATTCGTGTTGCGGAAGTAGCTCAGTTGGTAGAGCATCAGCCTTCCAAGCTGAGGGTCGCGAGTTCGAACCTCGTCTTCCGCTCGAATGTTGCCGGTGTAGCTCAGGGGTAGAGCGCATCCTTGGTAAGGATGAGGTCATGAGTTCAAATCCCATCACCGGCTCCATTTTTTTGGTTTATAACCGATACACAATTACATTACATAATATTATGGCAAAAGAAACATTCCAGAGGACTAAACCTCACGTTAACATTGGTACAATTGGCCATGTTGACCACGGCAAAACAACCCTTACCGCCGCAATCACCAAGGTGCTTGCGGAAAGAGTATCGGGTAACGCCGACAAAGTAAAGAGCTTCGATCAGATCGACAATGCTCCTGAAGAGAAAGAGCGCGGTATCACCATCAACTCTGCACACGTAGAGTATGAGACCGAAAAACGTCACTATGCTCACGTAGACTGCCCAGGCCACGCTGACTACGTTAAGAACATGGTTACTGGTGCGGCTCAGATGGATGGCGCCATCCTCGTAGTAGCTTCTACCGATGGTCCTATGCCTCAGACTCGTGAGCACATCCTTCTCGCTCGTCAGGTAAACGTTCCTAAGATCCTCGTTTTCATGAACAAGGTTGACCTTGTTGATGACGAAGAGATGCTTGACCTCGTTGAGATGGAGATCCGTGACCTCCTCGCATTCTACAACTTCGATGAGAACTGCCCTATCATCCGTGGTTCAGCACTTGGTGCTCTCAACGGTGAGAAGGTTTGGGAGGACAAAGTAATGGAGCTCATGGACGCAGTTGATGAGTACATTCCTCTTCCTGTACGTCAGAATGAGAAACCTTTCCTCATGCCTATCGAGGACATCTTCTCAATCACTGGCCGTGGTACCGTAGTTACCGGTCGTATTGAGCTTGGTACTATCCACGTAAATGACCCTGTAGAGCTTGTTGGTTTTGGTGACGAACCTCGTCAGACCGTTGTTACCGGTGTTGAGATGTTCCGCAAACTCCTCGACCAGGGTGAGGCTGGAGACAATGTAGGTCTTCTCCTCCGTGGTGTTGATAAGAAAGACGTTAAGAGAGGTGAGGTTGTAGCTGCTCCTAAGAGCATCACTCCTCATACTGAGTTCAAAGCTCAGATCTACGTTTTGAAGAAAGAAGAGGGTGGTCGTCATACTCCTTTCCACAACCACTATCGTCCTCAGTTCTTCATCCGTACTCTCGATGTTACCGGTGAGATCACTCTTCCTGAGGGAATCGAGATGGTAATGCCTGGTGATAACGTTGAGATCAACGTGAAGCTCATCACTCCAGTTGCATTGAACAAAGGTCAGCAGTTCGCTATCCGTGAGGGTGGACGTACCGTTGGTGCCGGTCAGGTAATTGACGTAGTAGAGTAATTCACTCGGAAATATCCACAGTGGGTGCCGCCACACTCGGTGGTACCCACTTTTTAGGGGAATAGAACAAGGGTAGTTCAGCGGTCTCCAAAACCGTCGATGTGGGTTCGAATCCTGCTTCCCCTGCCAAATATCAAAGGTTACGATTTGGTAATGTTTAACAGACGAGGCCGACCGCTTCCATCCGGCCAAGTCCATTAAAAGTAAAGATGAGAAAGTTCATTAACTATTGTAAGGAATCTTACACAGAGCTTGTCCACAAGGTGACGTGGCCAACTTGGGAGAAATTGCAGAGTTCTGCGATTCTCGTCATGATAGCCACCGCCATTATCGCGGTCATGCTTCTCGTGATTGATTCGGCTTTCCGATATCTGATGACAGCAATCTATACACTGTAATTTATTCATTACCGATATGGGCGAGAAAAAATGGTACGTCCTTAGGACCGCTGGAGGCAAAGAAAAAAAGGCCAAGGACTATCTCGAGAAAGAAATCGAGAAAAGTGGCCTTCAGAACCAGGTTTCACAGGTTCTGGTTCCGGTAGAAAAAAAGTTCGTAGTTAAGAATGGGAAGAGAGTTGCTACAGAGAAACTCCTCTACCCAGGCTATGTGCTTATTGAAGCGGAACTTTCCGGCGATCTTCAGTATATAATCAGAAATCTAGTCCCTGGCATGTCCGGTTTCCTCACGGAGAAGGATAGCAAAGGGGAACGTATTCCTGTGCCTATCAGAGACGAAGAAGCCAAGAGAATTCTCGGCCAGCAGGATGAAGAAGTTGTCAGTGAGGGTGAGACCGAAGTAGATTACTCCGTAGGTGAATCCGTAAGAATAACCGACGGACCTTTCACCGGATTTGACGGTACAGTCGATGAGATTGTTGAAGACAGAAGCAAGATAAAAGTAATAGTTATGATTTTCGGCAGAAAAACTCTGCTGGAACTCAACTTTAATCAGGTAACTAAAGGATAAATTCTATGGCAAAAGAAGTTACAGGATTCATCAAACTCCAGATTAAAGGTGGAGCAGCGAATCCTTCGCCACCGGTTGGACCGGCTCTCGGTTCCAAAGGACTTAACATCATGGACTTCTGCAAGCAGTTCAATGCCGCCACACAGGCACAGGCAGGTAAAGTGCTTCCAGTTGTTATCACCGTATATTCCGATAAGTCCTTCAGTTTCGTTGTAAAGCAGCCACCGGTAGCTATTTCCCTCAAAGAGGCAGCTAAAATCCAGAAAGGATCTGGAGAGCCTAACAGAACCAAAGTAGCAACCGTTACTTGGGATCAGGTTAAGGAGATTGCCGAGGGTAAGATGTCTGACCTTAACGCTTTCACGCTTAAGTCAGCTATGAAGATGGTTGCAGGTACAGCCAGAAGTATGGGTATCAAAGTCACGGGAGAATTCCCTGAGGATCTTTAAATCGCGTCACAATGAGTAAACTTACAAAAAATCAGAAGGCAGCCGTAGCTAAATATGACCCTTCAAAGCAGTATGAGCTCGCTGAGGCTTGCGCTCTCCTCAAGGACTTGAATTACACCAAATTCGATGCTTCTGTTGAGCTGCATGTAAATCTTGGCGTTGACCCCCGTAAGGCCAATCAGATGGTCCGTGGCGTGGTCACACTCCCTAATGGAACAGGTAAGGTTACCCGCGTCCTCGTTCTCTGCACCCCCGACAAGGAGGAAGAGGCTAAGGCTGCAGGTGCTGACTATGTAGGTCTTGACGACTATATCGAGAAGATTAAAGGTGGTTGGACCGACGTAGATGTTATTATATGTACTCCTTCCGTAATGGCGAAGGTAGGTCCTATCGGACGTATCCTTGGTCCTCGTGGTCTCATGCCTAACCCTAAGACCGGCACCGTTACCATGGACATCGCCAATGCCGTTAAAGATGTGAAGGCTGGTAAGATCGACTTCAAAGTTGACAAGACCGGTATCGTTCACTGCGCGGTAGGTAAGGTTTCTTTCACTCCTGAGAAGATTTATGAGAATGCGAAGGCTGTTATTTCAGCTATTCTCAAACTCAAACCTCAGGCTCTTAAGGGTACTTACATGAAGGCTGCAGCTATCTGCACCACCATGAGCCCTGGTATTAAATTAGACGTCAAAGCATTCAGTGCTGAATAATAAAATTTGAAGTTATGAAAAAAGAACTTAAAGCCCAGGTAATTGAGCAGATTTCAGCACAGCTTAAGGAGACTCCGGATTTCTATCTTACCGACATCTCCGGCTTGAATGCTGAACAGACATCCAAACTTCGTCGCGCTTGCTTCGAGAATGGCATCAAACTCACCGTTGTAAAGAACACTTTGTTCAACCATGTTCTCAAGGACATCAACAATGATGAGATGAACCTTCTTATCCCTACTCTCGAGGGCAATACAGCGGTGATGTACACCACGGTTGCTAACGCTCCCGCAAAACTGATCAAGAAGTTCACCAAGGACACCGGACTTGAGAAGCCCGCTCTCAAAGGTGCTTATGTTCAGGAGTGCGCATTCGTAGGCGCCGACAAACTCGACGAGCTCGCTTCTATCAAGAGCAAGGAAGAACTCCTCGGAGATATCATCACTCTCCTCCAGTCTCCTGCTCGCAACGTCATCTCCGCTCTCCAGAGCGCTGGCGGTACAGTGGCTGGTCTTGTTAAGACACTCTCAGAAAGAGAAGAAAAATAATAACAACAATCTAAATATAAATTACAATTATGGCAGACATTAAGAAACTTGCAGAAGAGTTGGTAAACCTTTCTGTAAAAGACGTTCAGGAGCTTGCTAAAGTTCTCAAGGACGAGTATGGTATTGAGCCCGCTGCTGCAGCTGTAGCTGTTGCAGGTCCCGCAGCCGCTGCTGACGCAGCTCCTGCAGAGCAGACTGAATTCGACGTTATCCTCACCTCAGCTGGCCAGGCTAAGCTTGCAGTCATCAAGGTTGTTAAGGATGCTCTCGGACTCGGACTTAAAGAGGCTAAGGACCTTGTAGACAAGGCTCCCGCACCTTTGAAGGAGAAAGTTTCCAAGGCTGAAGCTGAGCAGCTCAAAGCTACTCTCGAAGAGGCCGGTGCAGAGATCGAGGTAAAATAAACTCGCATCTCCCGCAAAGGGAAGCAAAACAGGTTTAGAGCCGGGGATAATAGGCTCTAAACCTTTTTGCATATAAAAATTTTCTCATTTTTAAGGGCAGATTATGTCAAAAAAGACCAACAAAAGAATTAATTTCGCAACTTCGAAAATTCTGGATTATCCTGATCTGCTCGAAGTGCAGTTGAAATCATTCAAGGATTTCTTCCAGCTCGAAACCACAGCCGACAACCGCAAGGCTGAGGGTTTGTATCAGGTATTCCAGGAAATTTTCCCTATCGAAGATACCAGGAACAATTATAAGCTCGAGTTCATCGACTATTACATTGATCCTCCGCAGTATTCGATTGAAGAGTGTCTTGAGAGAGGTCTAAGCTACAATGTTCCTCTTAAGGCAAAACTCCGCCTATCGTGCAGCGATCCTGAGCACGAGGACTTCGAAGAGAAAGTCCAGGACGTGTATCTCGGCAACATTCCTTACATGACTCCCGCCGGCACGTTCGTAATCAACGGATCAGAAAGAATCATAGTATCACAGCTTCACCGTTCGCCTGGAGTATTCTTCGACCAGAGTCTCCATACAAACGGTACTAAGTTGTATTCAGCCCGTATCATTCCTTTCAAGGGTTCTTGGATCGAGTTCACCACTGACATCAACAATGTCATGTACGCATACATCGATCGTAAGAAGAAATTGCCCGTAACAACCCTACTCAGGGCCATAGGATATGGTTCGGACAAGGATGTCATTGACATTTTCGGCCTCGCTGACGAGATTGAGACCACCGACGAGCAGCTCGAAGCCAACAAAGGCAAGAAGCTCGCCGCCAAGGTACTCAAGACTTGGAACGAGGACTTTGTCGATGAGGATACTGGAGAGGTCATCCCGATTGAAAGAACCATGCCTATTCTTGAGCGTGGCGAAGAAATCAACGATGAGACCATCCAAGCCCTGAAAGGAGCAGAAGTAAAGACCATTCTCGTACAGAAAGATGAGTCTAATGATGCGGAATACGCAATCATTTACAACACTCTCCAGAAGGACCCGACAAATACGATGAAGGATGCCATCAACTACATCTACAAGCAGCTCCGTAACTCTGAGCCGCCGGATGAGGCTACCGCCAAGGATGTGATTGACAAGCTATTCTTCTCCGAGAAGAGATATGACCTCGGCAATGTTGGACGTTTCCGTCTCAACAAGAAGTTGAATATGGTCGAGAAGTATAAAAACGACGACAAATTCAATGCGGAAACACGCGTACTCCAGAATTGCGACATCATCGAGATCATCAAATATCTCATCCAACTTATAAATTCAAAGGCTACCGTAGACGATATCGACCACCTGAGCAACAGGCGCGTGAAGACCGTTGGTGAGCAGCTCGCCAACCAGTTCAACGTAGGTTTGTCCAGAATGGCGAGAACCATCAGAGAGAAGATGAATGTAAGGGATAGCGAGCAGTTCGAGCCCTCAGACCTCATCAACTCCAAGACCTTGTCTTCGGTAATCAATTCGTTCTTCGGCACCAGCCAGTTGAGCCAGTTCATGGACCAGACCAACCCGCTTGCCGAGATCACCCACAAGAGACGTCTCAGCGCCCTTGGCCCTGGCGGTCTTTCACGAGACAGAGCCGGATTCGAGGTTCGAGACGTACACTACACCCACTACGGAAGACTCTGCCCTATCGAGTCGCCTGAGGGACCTAACATCGGTCTTATTTCATCTCTTTGCGTTTATGCCAAGATCGATAATCTCGGATTCATCGAGACTCCTTATCGTAAGGTAGAAAACGGTAAAGTAGACCTCAGCGATGCCGGTTGGAGCTATATGAGCGCCGAAGAGGAAGAGAACAAGAAGGTATCCCTCGCCAACGTGCGTATGGATGACGATGGAAACATTCTCGAAGAGAGAATCCAGTGCCGTCTTGAGGCTGACTTCCCTGTTGTCACCAAAGAAGAGGTTGATTTCATGGATGTGGCTCCTAACCAGATGGCTTCTGTCGCTGCTTCGCTCATTCCTTTCTTGGAGCATGACGATGCCCACCGTGCCCTCATGGGCGCGAACATGATGCGTCAGGCTGTGCCGCTTCTTAGCCCTGAGTCCCCTATCGTTGGTACCGGTCTTGAGGAGAGAGTCTGCATTGACTCCAGAACTCAGGTTGTTGCCGATCGTAAGGGTGAGGTTGTATATGTGGATGCGAACGAAATCCATATTAAATATGAACTCACGGAGGATGAGAAGTATGTTAGCTTCTCACCTGAAATCACCGTATATCATCTGCCTATCAACCGCAGAACCAACCAGAGCACCGTTGTTACTCTCAAGCCTATCGTGCGCAAGGGTGACACCGTTTATCCTGGCCAGATTTTGACCGAAGGATATGCTACTCAGGATGGTGAGTTGGCTCTTGGTAGAAACCTCATGGTAGCTTTCATGCCTTGGAAGGGTTACAACTATGAGGATGCTATCGTACTTTCCGAGAAGATGGTACGCTGGGATATCCTCACCTCTATCCATGTGGATGAATACCTCACCGAGGTTCGTGAGACCAAGCGCGGTATGGAGGAACTTACAAGTGATATTCCTAACGTAAGTGAGGATGCCACCAAGGACCTCGACGAGAACGGTATCGTGAGAATTGGTGCCCATATCGAACCTGGAGACATCATGATCGGTAAGATCACCCCTAAGGGTGAGAGCGATCCTTCTCCGGAGGAGAAACTTCTTCGCGCTATCTTCGGCGACAAGGCCGGTGATGTTAAGGATGCTTCTTTGAAGGCCAACCCTTCATTGAGCGGTACCATCATCAAGACCAACCTCTACGCCAAAGCGTCTAAGGAGAGCGGCAACAGAAGACTTGCTAAAGCCGAGTTGAAAGCCAAGACAGACAGCCTTGAGGAAGACTACAGAATCAAAGAGGCTGCTCTCACAAAGGCATTCCAGGATAAGCTCATAACACTTGTTGATGGCAAGAAGAGCGCCGGCGTTTATGATGTATATGGTGTTGAAATCGTTCCTAAGGACAAGGTCTTCACCGCTGACATCGTAAGAAGCCTCAACTACCATGACATCAACACCTCCAAGTGGACTTCCGACAAGAAGACCAACGAGATGGTTCGTGACCTTATCAATAACTACATCATCGCAGTCAAAGAAGAGGGTGCGAAGAGCAAGAGAGCTATTGACAAGATCAAGATTGGTGACGAGCTTCCTAACGGAGTTATGCAACTCGCTAAGGTATATATCGCCAAGAAGAGAAAAATCACCGTGGGTGATAAGATGGCGGGACGTCACGGAAACAAGGGTATCGTGGCTAAGATCGTAAGGGAGGAAGATATGCCGTTCCTTGAGGATGGTACTCCTGTAGATATAGTTCTGAACCCTCTGGGCGTGCCTTCTCGTATGAACCTTGGTCAGATTTATGAGACCGTGCTCGGTTGGGCAGGTTCCAAACTCGGACTCAAGTTCAGCACCCCTATCTTCGATGGTGCGAGCATTGAACAGATTTGCGACTACACCGACAAGGCAGGAGTCCCCAGATTCGGTAAGACTCAACTTCGTGACGGTGGCACCGGTGACTGGTTCGACCAGCCCGCTACCGTAGGTGTTATCTACATGATCAAGCTCGGACATATGGTTGATGATAAGATGCACGCAAGAAGCATCGGACCTTACTCTCTCATCACACAGCAGCCTTTGGGCGGTAAAGCTCAGTTCGGAGGTCAGCGTTTCGGAGAGATGGAGGTTTGGGCCCTCGAGGCCTTCGGTGCGGCTAACGCGCTTCAGGAAATCTTGACCGTCAAATCCGATGACGTAAACGGAAGGTCCAAGACCTATGAGGCTATCGTCAAAGGTGATCCTATGCCTACTCCAGGCATCCCTGAATCACTCAACGTATTGCTTCACGAGTTAAGAGGACTCGGACTCAAGGTTACATTGGATTAACAAAGACAAAAATAGAAGTAAAATATGCCTGCTTTAAATACAAAAGATAACAAAGTAAGAAGCAATTTCCAGAGAATAAGCATCTCTTTGGCATCACCGGAGGACATCATCAAGAGGTCTTGCGGCGAGGTTCTGAAGCCGGAGACGGTAAACTACAGAACCTATAAGCCGGAGCGTGACGGACTTTTCTGCGAGAAGATCTTCGGTCCTACCAAGGACTATGAGTGCTATTGCGGCAAATACAAGAGGATCAGATATCGTGGTATCGTCTGCGACCGTTGCGGTGTAGAGGTCACTGAGAAGAAGGTCCGCAGGGAAAGGATGGGACATATCACTCTCACCGTTCCAGTGGCCCATATCTGGTACTTCAAGTCTGCCCCGAATAAGATTTCCGCGGTTCTCGGTATGCCTGCCAAGAAACTTGAGTCAGTCATCTACTACGAGAAATATGTGGTTATCAACCCTGGTAAGAGTGAATACAAGAAGCTCGACCTTCTCTCTGAGGAAGAGTACATGGATGCTCTGCACAACCTTCCTGGCAATGCCGAGTTGGCAAATGATGATCCCGAAAAATTCATAGCTAAGATGGGTGCTGAAGGTCTTTATGACCTCCTCGCCCAAACCGACGTTAAGGCTCTTGCCAAAGAGCTTCGCGCCGCTATGGTTACCGAGACATCTCAGCAGCGCAAGAATGAAATCCTCAAGAGATTGAGCGTTGTTAAGTGGTTCGAGGAGAGCGACGGCATCAACAGACCTGAGTGGATGATAATGAAGGTTATTCCGGTTATTCCTCCGGACCTTCGTCCTCTCGTTCCGCTCGATGGTGGTCGTTTCGCTACTTCCGACCTCAACGACCTCTACAGAAGGGTTATTATTCGTAACAACCGTCTTAAAAAACTCATTGAGATCAAGGCTCCTGAGGTAATTCTCAGAAATGAGAAACGTATGCTCCAAGAAGCAGTTGATTCTCTATTCGATAATTCCAAGAAGTCAAGCGCCGTCAAGAGCGAATCCAATAGGGCTCTCAAGTCTCTGTCCGACTCTCTCAAAGGTAAGCAGGGCCGCTTCCGTCAGAACCTCCTCGGTAAACGTGTGGACTATTCAGCCCGTTCCGTTATCGTTGTTGGTCCTGAGCTTAAGATGCATGAGTGCGGTCTTCCTAAATTCATGGCGGCAGAGCTCTACAAGCCTTTCATTATCCGTAAGCTCATCGAGCGCGGTATCGTGAAGACCGTGAAGAGCGCCAAGAAGATCGTGGATAGAAAAGATCCTGTCATCTGGGATATCCTTGAGAATGTGATGAAGGGCCATCCGGTACTCCTTAACCGTGCCCCTACCCTCCACAGACTTGGTATCCAGGCCTTCCAGCCTAAGATGATTGAGGGTAAGGCTATCCAGTTGCATCCTCTCGCTTGTACCGCGTTCAACGCCGACTTCGATGGTGACCAGATGGCCGTCCATCTACCTCTCGGCAATGCGGCTATCATGGAGGCTCAGCTTCTGATGCTCGGTTCTCAGAACATTTTGAACCCTGCCAACGGATCTCCTATCACCGTTCCTTCACAGGATATGGTACTTGGTCTTTACTATATCACCAAAGTACGTCCTGGCGCAAAGGGCGAGGGTATGAGTTTCTATGGTCCTGAAGAGGTTATCGTAGCTCTCAATGAGAAGGTAGTGGACCTCCACGCGAAAATCAATGTCAGAATTCCTGTCGACAAGAAGGATGAGACAAAGGGTTATCAGATGATTGAGACCACTCCCGGACGTATTATCGTGAATCAGTATGTACCTGACGAGGTACCTTACGTTAACGAAGTACTTGGTAAGAAATCCCTTAGAAACATCATCACCTCGGTTATCAAGAACACCGGTGTAACCCGTACCGCCCAGTTCCTTGACGATATCAAGAATCTTGGATACGATCGCGCGTTCCGTGCCGGTATTTCCTTCAACCTTGGTGACGTGCTCATCCCTGAGAAGAAGACTGAGCTCATCGAGAGCGGTTACAAACAGGTGGATGACATCAAGATGAACTATCAGATGGGTTTCATCACCGATAACGAGCGTTACAACAAGGTTATCGACGTTTGGACATCTATCAATAATCAGCTCACCAGCATGGTTGAGAAGCAAATTTCTTCCGACCAGCAGGGATTCAACCCCGTCTACATGATGTTGGATTCAGGAGCCCGTGGTTCCAAGCAGCAGATCCAGCAGCTCTGCGGTATGAGAGGCCTTATGTCCAAGCCGCAGAAGTCAGGTGCCGCCGGTAATGAAATTATCGAGAATCCTATTATCTCCAACTTGAAGGAGGGTATGACGGTGCTCGAGTACTTCATCTCCACCCACGGTGCCCGTAAGGGTTTGGCTGATACAGCGTTGAAGACAGCGGATGCAGGTTATTTGACCAGACGTCTCGTAGACGTTTCTCATGATGTCATCATCACCGAGGAAGACTGCGGTACTCTTAGAGGTCTTATCGCCACCGCTATCAAGAATAAGGATGAGGTAGTAGAATCTCTCGGTGAGAGAATTCTCGGACGTACTTCTGTGCATGACATTTTCAATCCTCTCACAGGTGAGCTTATCATCAAGGCCGGTGAGGAAATCCGTGAGGATACCGCCGCTCTTATCGATTCACTCCCTATCGAGCAGGTTGAAATCCGTTCCGTGCTTACTTGCGAGTCCCGCAAGGGTGTCTGCGCTAAGTGCTACGGACGTAACCTCGCCACCAGCCGCATGGTTGAGAAGGGTGAAGTTGTCGGTGTCATCGCAGCTCAGTCAATCGGTGAGCCTGGTACCCAGCTTACTCTGCGTACCTTCCACGCCGGTGGTACCGCATCCAGCGCCGCTACCGATTCATCCATCGAATCCAAGTACGAAGGTAAACTTCAGTACGACGAGCTCAGAACCATCCAGAGAGTTACCGATACAGGTGTCGAGGAGGTTGTTGTCAGCCGTATGACCGAGCTCAAGATTGTGGATGAGAGAACCGGTATGACCTTCTCACAGTACGATATACCTTACGGTTCAGTACTTAACAAGAAGGACGGTGAGTCAGTGAAGAAGGGTGATCTTATTTGTAGTTGGGACCCGTACAACGCTATCACAATCGTGGAGACCGACGGTATCGTACGCTATGACAACCTTCTTGAAGGTGTCACCTACCGTGTGGATATCGCTGATGAGTTCGCCACCAACACCGATAGGGTTATCATTGAGTCTCGTGATAAGACCAAGAACCCCGCAATCGTCATCACAGACGCAAGTGGTAATACACTCCACACTTACAACCTCCCTGTAGGAGCCCGCGTACTGGTTTCCGATGGTCAGGAAGTTAAGGTTGGAGCCATCATAATCAAGATACCTCGCGCCGTCGGCAAGTCGAGTGATATCACGGGAGGTCTCCCGAGAGTTACCGAGTTGTTCGAGGCCAGAAATCCTTCTAACCCCGCTATCGTATCCGAAATCAACGGTGAGATTGTTATGGGTAAGATCAAGAGAGGTCAGCGCGAGATTATCGTCCGCAACAAGAGTGGCGTCGAGAAGAGCTATCTTGTGCCGTTGACAAAACAGATTCTGGTTCAGGAGAACGACTATGTAAGAGCCGGTACAAGGCTTTCAGATGGTGGTATATCTCCTAGCGACATTCTCAACGTACTTGGTCCCGTTAAGGCTCAGGAGTACATCGTGAATGAGGTTCAGGCCGTTTATCGTCTCCAGGGCGTGAAGATCAACGACAAGCACTTCGAGATTATCGTACGCCAGATGATGCGTAAGGTTCAGATTCACGATCCTGGTGATTCAGAATTCCTGCCTGAGGAGCTTGTTGACAAGTGGTTGTTCCTTGACACCAATGACAACATCTATGGCAAGTTCTTCGTGCTCGATCCTGGTGATTCCCAGAAATATGGCGCAGGTGACATCATCTCCGCTCGTGATTTGAACAATGAGAACTCCTCTCTGTCAAGACAGGGACTTAAGACGTTGGTAACCCGCGAGGCTCGCCCCGCAACCGCATCTCAGGTACTCCAGGGTATCACCAGAGCAGCCCTCAAGACCGATAGCTTCATTTCAGCGGCTTCCTTCCAGGAGACCACCAAAGTGCTTAGCGAAGCGGCCATCAGAGCTCGTGTTGATAACCTCGAAGGTCTTAAGGAGAACGTCATCAGCGGTCACCTTATCCCTGCCGGAACCGGTCTTAAAGAATATCAGGACCTGTTCGTAAGCAGCAAAGAGGATTATGAAAAAGAAATGAACGAACTGTAGTTCTCGTACCAAACTCAATTCTAAAGGAAAGCCGGTGGAACAAGATTCCATCGGCTTTCCCCATTTTTTGGTGCATAGATGTAAAAATGAGTATTTGATTTTGGTCAATCCAATAAAAATGGCTAATTTTGAAAGATGTTTATCATCACGAATTTTAAGATGGTTATATATCTAAATCTTCAATAATTTTATGTCAACAACAGTTATTTGGACTATTGCCATTGTGACAATTCTCGGCTTGTTGCTGGCGGTGATTTTGTATCTTGTAGCTGAAAAGTTCAAGGTAGAAGAGGATCCGCGTATTGACGAGGTTGAGAAGGTGTTGCCTGGGGCCAACTGTGGTGGTTGCGGCTATGCCGGTTGCCATGCTTTCGCTGACACGGCTGTGAAGGCTCCCAATCTCCACAAGCATTTCTGCCCCGTAGGTGGTAATGACGTAATGAAACAGGTTGCCGCGATTCTGGGCTTCGAGGCCGAGGATCAGGCTCCCATGGTGGCTGTGCTTCGTTGTAATGGTACTTGCGAGGCTCGCCCCAAGGTTAATGATTATGACGGTGCCAATTCTTGCCGTGTAAAGGCCGCTCTCTATAGTGGCGATACCGGTTGCGCATTCGGCTGCTTAGGTTGCGGAGACTGCGCTGAGGCTTGTCCTTTCGGCGCCATTTCCATGGACCCCACCACCGGTCTTCCCGTTGTAGACGAGGAGAAATGTACCGCTTGCGGACGCTGCGTGAAGGTTTGTCCTAAGAAGCTCTTCGAACTTAGAGCCAAAGGTCCTCGCGGAATGAGACTCGCCGTTGAGTGCCGCAATACCGACAAAGGCCCCGCCGCCAAGAAGGCTTGCGCAAACGCTTGTATCGGTTGCGGAATGTGCTTCAGGACTTGCCAGCATGGTGCTATCGTATTCGAGAACAATCTCGCCTACATAGACTTCACCAAGTGTAAGCTCTGTCGTGAGTGCGAGGCTGTCTGCCCTACCGGAGCTATCCATTCTTTCAACTTCCCCAAGCCGCTTGACAAAGAGGCCGTCAAGGCTCGTATAGCCGAGCGCAATAAGAAGGCGAAAGAGGCCGCTGCCGCAGCAAAAGCCGCCGAGGCTGCTGCCGCTAAACCCGTAGAGGCTGCTAAGCCAGCTGATGTGGTTGCTGCTAAACCTGTAGAGACCGCTGAGGCGCCGGTTGAGAAGAAAGTAGAACCTGTTAAAAAGGAGGAGAGCAATGGGTAAGATTACATTCTCAATGGGTGGAGTTCACCCTAATGACTCAAAGATTGCGAGAGATCGCAAGATTGAGGTTCTGCCTATTCCGGAGACCGTTTATGTGTCTGTAGCCCAGAGTTTGGGTGCTCCTTCAAAGCCAGTTGTAGCTGTAGGAGACAAAGTTAAGACAGGACAGATTATCGCCGAGCCAGGCGGTTTCATCTCAGCATATATTCACGCTCCCGCATCAGGTACCGTGAAATCCGTAGGTCCCCGCAAAGACCTTGCAGGCAACAATGTAACTCACATTGAGATTGCCGTAGAGGGCGACGAGTGGGCAGAGGGCATCGACCTCAGCACCGATCTCGTTACCGAGATTCCTGAGGATGTTCCCGCAATGTTGGACAAAGTCAAAATGAATGGAGTTGTGGGCCTCGGTGGCGCCACCTTCCCCACTCATGTTAAACTTAATCCTGGTCCTAACGCCAAGGCTGAATGCTTGATTATCAACTGCGCGGAGTGCGAGCCCTACCTCACCAGCGACTTCAGAATCATGCTGGAGAGACCGAAAGAGATAGTTGTGGGTGCAGCCATCATGCAGAAGATTTTGGGCGGCCCAAGATGCGTCTTCGGAGTAGAGGAAAACAAACCCGAAGCCATTGAGTCTTTGAAAAAGGCCGTTTCAGAGCTTCCATACAAGAATATCGAAGTTCTTACCCTCAAGAAGAAATATCCTCAGGGCGGTGAGAAACAGATAATTGACGCCATCATGCACCGTCAGGTTAAATCCGGTGCTCTTCCTATCAGCGTTGGTGCCGTGGTTCAGAATGTGGGTACCACTTTGGCTGTCTATGAGGCCGTTCAGAAGAATAAACCTCTGATTACCAACACCCTCACCGTGACCGGCGATTGCCTCCCCGTGGAGAAGCAGCACAATTATCTCTTCCGTATCGGTGTGCCTATGAGCTTCATAGCTGAATATGCCGGCGGAGTTCCCGAAGGCGCCGTTAAGTTTATCAGCGGTGGTCCTATGATGGGCCGTGCCATTGCTAATCTCGACGCAACTACCGTGAAAGGTTCTTCTTCAATTATCTACCTTTCCGAGAAAGCGACCAAGAGAGAGGAAGCCGGCAACTGTATCCGTTGCGGTAAGTGCGCCGAGGCTTGTCCTATGGGACTTGAGCCCTTCCTTCTCTATCGTCTATTCACCCATTTCGATGCGGAGCAGCTCGAAGCAAATGCGGCTCAGGACTGCATAGAGTGCGGCTGCTGCCTCTATACTTGCCCCGCTCACATTCCTCTGCTCGACATCATCCGTCAGGCGAAGGGCACCGTAATGGGTAACATCAAGGCTCGCGCCGCAGCTGCCAAAGCTGCAGCTGAAGCGGCTAAGTCAAACGAAAATAAAAACTAAAGGATATGGACAAAATACTTGTTTCACCATCCCCTCACATACATTCTTCAGTGTCCACCAAAACACTGATGCGTGACGTGGTTATAGCGCTTCTGCCCGCGGTTTTGGTTTCAATCGTATTCTACGGTTGGAGAGAAATCTTGGTTCTGGGCGTAAGTGTTGGCGCTTGCGTGCTTCTGGAGTACTTGATCACCAGATATATGCTCAAAAAGAGCAGCACCATCGGAGACTGGTCAGCGGTTGTTACCGGTATCCTTTTGGCCCTCAACCTCCCCTACACCACTCCTTGGTGGGTAGTTCTCATCGGTGCGATTGTCGCTATCGGCGTCGCTAAGATGACTTTCGGCGGACTTGGCCAAAATGTTTTCAACCCCGCGATTACCGGTCGTGTATTTCTGCTCATATCTTTCCCTACCGTCATGACTCACTGGGAGGCTCCTCAGGGACTTTTCGGTGTTGATGCGACCACAGGAGCCACTCCCCTTGGACTCGTTAAAGAGGGCTTGCTTCAGGGCCAGACAGTGCCGGAAATCATGTCAGCAAATGGTCTGAGCTATGGTCAGATGCTTTTCAGCAGCATTGGCGGTTCCGCCGGTGAACTTTCAGCGATAGCCCTTCTTATCGGCTTCGTTTATTTGCTCATCCGCAAGGTCATCAAACCCCATAT
>Ga0181612_179593_pt1 | contig 29162 bp, 13 predicted proteins | sample HoacroProtozoa21_FD_119630 | JGI IMG/M metagenome (GOLD analysis project Ga0181612, IMG submission 119630) | Hoatzin crop microbial communities from Cojedes, Venezuel. Combined Assembly of Gp0051906, Gp0051904, Gp0051908 | reverse complement strand
GCACTGGCTCTGTTGGACATGGGGGAAGCTTCTGGCAGCTTCTCACAGAAGCCAACCCTGTATTCCCCCCCTGGCTACCAAAATCTTGCCATGCAAACCCACTACAGCTTGTCTAGTTATTCAGCGACTGAAGGATAGCTGTTGTACTTGAAACTGAGAACCTTCCTTAAGCAGAACTTAATTTCAAGCATAGGCATGTACAGTAAGAAAGACAGCAAATTCCTATTTGAATATATGGAGTGGCATTTGCTATATGCAGCCTTTCAAAACCTTCCAGCTGCTCAGGAGATGCTCCCAAGCCACGTGAAACCTCTGCACTGGTGTAAACACAAGTGTGTGAGCTCCTGCTCTGGGTGGAACACCAGCAGTACAGATACTCCTCTACTTCTGCTTCCTTCTTGTCCTCTCCTTCTCCTCAAAATCCAGTTTCACCTACAGGAACAAGCCAGGCAAAAAGGGTGCTAGTCAAATCCAGTTGGCCATCTCTTCCATTTAGCTTTAACAATATTCCACGTTTAAAGGTCTTCTATTCAATGTAAAGCTTTGTGGATCAACATTTCTGATGGATTAGAAACTGAGACCAGAAATGCACATGTACAGTAACTAATTCATAAATCCTGCAGCCTAAAGGACAGTGTTGCATGTCTCAGTCTCAGTTTAGTGGAGGGAATGCACTTATGTACAGTCAAAAAAATACATTCCTGTATGTGCCTCCAAAATAGAGTGGATTTAAGAGTTCACTACTGTGCTACAGAAGATGTGCATAAAACTGTATCTTCTCACCAATGCAAAGTGGACTTACCATGTGATTAAGAAAAACTTTGATACATATTTTGACAGAATAGTTATTCCTGAGGCCATTATATTAAGAACTATTGATGACAACTGTCGTAATTCCAGGGAAGCCACATTTATAGTTCTAACAGCAAAGGGAACCAGTCCTTTTGTGTTCTGCCAGCAGTTTAGAAATGCTGCTGCAGATTTGAGATGCAGATAGTGGTCAACAAAAACAGAGGCTTTGCCTGTAGTCAAAATTGCATGGATTTAATTAAAGGTGTTTTTTGTACTAACTTACTTAAAAGGGCCCAAAACACTGTGTGGTCATTTCTAATTGGTTTTGAAGTTGTTTACATTGATTTTTCTTTGTTTGGTAGGTAACTGATTTAAAATGAATCAGCATAATAAAACGAAATTTCATAACAAAATGAAATCAAGAGCAGTCACGCTGGGTCTTAGCCTGGTTTAATTTATGTAATTTGAAATCACACCACTAGTTTTATTCATCTAATTTGGCATGTAGCGAAAAATGTGTCTGCTGAAAAGGAAATTTTTTTTAGGTAGAAGCGTGTCTGTAGAAATTGTCAATAAGACATCAATACATCATAGTAGTGAGTTACAATGAAAATATTTTCAGGAGTAGATAGAGAATTACTTAGAAGGTTTCCAACACAGTCACAGCAAGCCTGAAGCATGGTCTTACTGTATGTCATCAGTTCTCTCCAATTTGGCTGAACCGGTTAGTGGCCCAACAAACCTGCTCAGCAGAGGTGCTTCATGAGGACAGGAGCCAACCTGAAGCAAGTTCAGAAGTGGTGGTGGGAGAGGCAGGCAAATGGGAGGGGAGCAGCGGAGGGACTGTGACCAGCTCCCATCTGCTGAAGTGCATGGTATTTGGAGGTTGGATCCTTGTGTTTTAATCCTTCTCTGCCGGACTTGGAAATTAATAATGCACCCAGAATGTGCTTAAAGTGCATTACTCCTCTTCAGCAGTGCAAAGTGATGCAGCTCTTCCACCCGTGGCTACACATCACTCTCAAAACCACATTTCTTCCTTAGGCACCCATCCCCTTTCTCTGGACAGAAAGCACACTGACTGGGTTTAAAAACGTAGAAACAAGTTAAAATGTAAGGTTAAATTTTGTAGATTTGTTGCTGTCTTGTTCTTTATGGTACGCTGTTTTTTTACTGTCATCATCTTGTGGCTTGTTGCATTTTCTGGAGGCAGAGTAGAAGACACACTTTCTGTTTAGCACAGAACACTTACTGGTTGAATAGGAAGCTCACTTTAAAAAGTCTGATTATATGTGCAGGCATGAATAACGTGCAATGAGGCGACAAAAAAAGGCATTGTATGAATGGAAACTACTTGTGTGAGTTTGCATTCCCCAGGGCCAGCTGTGTGGATCTGTGTCAGGATCTGTATTATTCAATATATTTATAAATGCAGTCATTAGTGAGATATTACAAAATTTCTTGATAATATGTAGGTTATCCCGGTAAAGATAAGGGCTGATTATTAAAACCTGCCAAAGGTTTTTACATTTTGTGGATGATAGGATGAAAGAATGTACGGCAATGAACATAAAAAACAGACCTAACTGGACTTCTAAAAACTTAAACTTCACAAGTAAAGTGTGGTTCCTATCCCTCAGGGAAGACTTACAGGGATTCTGGTATTTCCTCTATGAACGTGTTGACTCTGTACTTGTAAACAATCAAAAAAAGCAGATCCAAGGTCAGAAATTGTTAGCAGAGAAATGGAGATTAAAACAGAAAACATCGCTATGCTAATTTGCAACTGCATGGTGTGCCCATGCTGAATGGTGTTTGCACCTACTTCTAAATGGCACACAACTGGAGAAGACTCACAGAAGAGAGCAGGGAAGAGCAAAGTTTCAGACTGAGGAATGACTAAATAGTCCAAGGGACTTCAGCCTGAGACCAACAGAGCAAAGAGCTGCTAGAAAATACTTACTGGCATGTAGATCAACAGATATCAGTTGTGTTGCATGGCTACTCTTATGTTAAGTCCCTATATTAATAGTTCCAGTTACAGACGTGAAAACTGAAAATTTATGATTTGATCAGCATTCACAATGCTTATGCATGATTATGACCACATTTTGCTTTGCTCTGTAGAATCAGAAGTTCGTAAGTACATCCAGGTCTGGTTTCCCAAAGTGGAGTACAGGACATGAAGTAGGGAAAGATAATAGCAGGAGTTGTTTCTAACAGCCCAGGACTAAATAATCTTTGATAAATTTCTTTTTTTTTTTTTATCCTTGCAGACTTTGTGGCTTTGAACCATTTTATGATGAAAGGGGAGATCAGTATATGTTTAAGAGAATCCTGAACTGTGAATACGACTTTGTGTCGCCCTGGTGGGATGACGTGTCTCTGAATGCCAAGGATTTGGTGAGTAAAGCAAAAATGAGACTGGAGTATCTTTGCTGATACATATTTGGCTAGTGTCACTTTCACTATTTTGGGGTAGGAGCAAAATGATCAGTTAATTCATTGTTCATATGGCTCCTTGCTTTTCTTCTTCTTATCTCTGGTATATCATTTGCTGTCTTATGTCGTCAAAACCCAGATAAACAGCAGCCTGCAGCAAAGCTGCTCATTTGTTGTATACCGAGAGCTTTGGTCCAAACTGGTCCCTACTGTTTTGTCACAGTAAAGCTCAGTATTTCAGGTTTGAACACGGCATAACAAGTTGCAGATAAGGATGAAGCCTGTGCCGCTCAAAACTCATGCTGTGGGCAGTTCTGGACTGTTCAGTTGAAGTGATTTGCTTAACTTGACCTCATCTGTGGATGCACAGCAGGTATTTGTCACAATGCCCATTCTCCTGCACCCATTTCAGGGCACTGTCCTTCTTTAATAGCTCTTTGTAAGGAGATTTCAGAGAGCCGTAAAGAGAGAGTCCTCCCCTCACGCTTGGGCACATAGCAGTGGTGGAGCCCCATGCCGCCACTTGCACTCTGCTCCAAGAGGTTGTGCAGTCAGGACAGTTGCGTAAGTGTGGCTCTGCAGAGTACCATCCGTGTACTTCTTTACTCCATCCTCACCCTTCTTTTTTTTAAAATGCCACTTGTCCAGACATACAGCAAAACCCATGAAATGCAGCTTGACTGGACACACTTTGTAGCCAGCAGTTTGTACCACCTTCGCTCCTAGGGGTGTGTCTGCAGTGCCTTCTTCCCAAAAATGTCCTGCTGTGGTGTTTGGAAAGGTGCAGCTTCCCTGGTCCCAATAACAGGAAGAATGGCATAAAAAGCATTAGTTTCAGAGTTGGCTAAGAGAGAAATACTTGTATAGTACTTTTTAGTTCATGTGTACGAGAGGTTTTATGGTGACTGAAAGAGACATGTCATTTGTGATGTACCTGGCAGTGACTCTATGGTACAAGTCTGCATGAGTTGCATACACTAGACTTTAAACTTTCTAATCCATTTTAAGCCTTGTCCATATCCAAAAGTGGGGATGCTGCTAAGAGAACTGCCTGGCTAGGGGTATTTTGAGAATATCTTAGTGTTTATGTGACAATTCAGACATATGACAGCCTATGGTGGGTACAGGCCAGCTGCATTGGTACCTACTCTTACAAATGTTAGCAACCAGTTGATTCTTTTTCTCCTTTCTTGCCTCTTAGTGGCTGTCTTATTCAGATGTTATTTATGGAGGGTAAAGAAATGCCAGAAACAAAATACACGCAAAGACCTGGATGCAAATTCTTGTTGGTTTCTTTCACTAAGGCGCTTCCCAAACCAAGGCCAAAGCCCCAAAATGCAGAGCTCATTAAATGTAAATGAAGAATAAAGTTAATAGTCTTCCATGTTTCTTCCTTGTGATGCAGGTTAAAAAGTTGATTGTTTTAGACCCCAAGAAACGCCTCACCACTCTACAGGCTTTGCAGCACCCGTGGGTCACAGGCAAAGCAGCAAACTTTGCACATATGGACAATGCACAAAAGAAACTTCAAGAATTCAATGCCCGGCGTAAACTAAAGGCAAGTCTCTGTTTGCATGAAGGCATGCAATTAAATTAGTAGTCTTACAGAAACCCTGCACACTTTTCAGGACAACATTCCGTAGTGATATGGGAGCTTTTTATTTAAGATGACTGATGAAGAAGTTGAAGCTGATCTAGTCGATGTCTGCAGCCAAACACATAAAAAGGTGTGAGGTTGATTGAAAGCTATGTCTACGAAGACAGAACTGCTGAGAATGTACATGGCTTTTGCAAATTCCTTACCTTTCTTCCTTCCTTTTTTCCCATCTTTCTTCCTTGCTTCTGTCTATCTGTCTGTCATGTTCTGCTTGCACATACTTAGAGCACTGACCTGAAAGAACAAAATTGTGAGTAGTTTCTTCATGAGCATCCAGAAATCCAGAGGATATTTAATCTACTATGGCATGTTTTGATCTGTAAGTCACTCTCAGTTTCTGTACCTATCAATATGAAGCAGGAGCTTAAACCATCCTTCTGTATGATCTAGAGTCAGCATTTCAGACATGTACGTCCACAAAATGTGTGGGATGAGATTAACAGGCCCAGAAAAATGTGCATTTCCAAGTACCTGTGAGAGCAAACGTACAATAGCATTCTTTGTCTGGAAATTAAGAGCTGCAAAACAAGAGTGCATGTGGGACTTGCGCTGAAAATATCATTAGGTTTTGAGTCACCAGTATGCTCCTTTACCATCTAGTCTACATATCTACCATGGGAAGAAGCAGGGAAACATTTTAGGTGCAAACGGCAGGCAGCTGGGAATCTAACTGACATAACATCAGGAAACTCTATTCTCCTCTAATCCCTTCTTCAGTTGTTAAAAGATCTGTGTCTGCTTAGGAGAGACTTCCAGGGGTACTTCAGCACAGAAATTACTACCAACAGTGACAGTGAAGCTGCCCTTGTAGCCCTGGGGAATAAAAGTAAAAAGCATCTTGTCTGCGAGCTTTTCAACCCCCATGCAAAACCAAATTCACAGACAATGACCCTAACTTCAGTTTTGCTCATTTTTTTCAGTATTATTAGGGAACTATGATAGAGAACCTCTACAGGGCAAAGAAAAAAGTTTTGTGATTTACAAAGGTCTCAGACACTGAAGATACAATTCACAGTGATGCTTTGCCCATGCAGAACTGACTAAACGTGTCTATTAACATTGTTCTCTTCAGAAAGATTTCTGTAGCCTTACAGCAGGATTGCTGTGTAAGCACTGAAGATGCCATATAACGTTGTTATATGAAAACGATTTTCTGAGTGAGCTGTTACATTCCCTGCCCAGGAGATCACAAAGATCACAAAGAAATGTGTGCTCTTTTTGCACATTTTTAGTCTGATTCTTGTCATACATTTATACCTTTGATCACCAATGAGATTTTTTTGAAGTCCAGTTTTAGGTCTCTAGAATCATCCCATTTATACTTTTCTGTTTAAAAGCTGTTGCTTTTTATAAGTTATTTATTCTTTATAAGTTTATTCTCTTCTCTATAGGTTTATACTCTTCTTTATAAGTTTATTTCTTCATTGCTTTTCTATTAAAGATTAAGAAAACCGGATAGTGAATATGTGCTTTGGTTGTTGTTTTGTTAGTACGGATAATATAAAATTACTGATTTCCCAACATACAAGCCCAGCAGTAGGCTTTCTTTATGTAAAGACATGTTTTTATAGAATAACTCTAAAGGTCTCAGTCATGATTTGGTTCTTTAAAGATTGTGCTGAATTTGTTTCATAAGCATCCCCATGGCTAGTGAGAGTAAATTACATTAGAAGTATCTTTGTGCATTATAATATCATTGAGTGGCCTGTTCTGTTTATAATCTGGTGTCTGAAGTCTTCTCGCCACTAAAGTGGGTGTCTGCTTTTTCCTTTAAGAGCTCTAGACTCTACTTTCAAAATTATTGCCACTTTTATTGGGTCATGCCTTGTACTTTGACTTCATATTCTATGTTAGCTGATTCTTCTTTGTTGAGAAAGTTTATATAGTTTTGTTTTTTCATTAGCACCTTTTCTTTTCTTTTCTTTTTTTCCCATGGTTACCGCTCTAAACCATCCACACAACTTCCTGTACTCCTCATCCCTTCCTGCAGACCCACTTCTTCTGTGATGCCTAAGCAAAAAGCTAGCCAAGTCAAAAATAGTTGTCACACACAGAGATTAGTATTTCGTTTCCTCACCTCTGTATGTTTTTTTCAGGCAATAAAACTCTTCAAGGCAAGGGCTGAGATAACTGTCTTAAGGCATGTCGTCATTTTGTGACACCATATGTGATATGACAGCCTATGAGAGCCATGGAGTAATCGATGATAGTACTGTTATTATTATGATAGAAGATAACTTTCCTTTTGCCATCTAACTACAACACAGGAGATCTGAAGTAGTTTCTAAAAGCAGTGCAGCATGTGCAGCTGAAAAAAAATTCTGTTTGTGTTGGCCAGCTTGTAACCTTATGAAAGCAGCAATTTTAGACCTCAGTCCAGTATTTCAGGTGGCCTTCTAAATCTGCCCAGGCCCAGGTAGGTATCCAAATGTGACATTACCGTGAAGTCTAAATGCAGTTGCTTTCCCTGGAGGGACGATGCTAAGGCTGCAGTGCTGACAGACCGTGTCTTTTAAGGGGTGTTTGCTTGATCCTCTCTTTCTCAGGCTGCAGTAAAAGCTGTGGTAGCATCAACTCGCCTTGGCAGTGCCAGCAGTCACAGTGCGCACGACAGCAACAAGCCCAGCCGTAACCCGTCTCCTGTCCATGACGTCAAACCCGAAGAGAAACCCACTCAGGAAGCAGAAGCAGCTCCAGAAGAAATGTCTTAGGTCAATGTGCTTCCTTGTTTCGCTGAGACCTGTCATTTCATACACCAGCTAACTTGTCATTCAGCAAGAGAGATTCGTAAGCTTGGCCTCTCTGGTTCTGCTTTGGGGTGCCAAATGCACTGGCTGGTGATCCTACCTTCAATGCATGTGACTGCTTATGAAAATAGTAAACTGTTCCATAACGCATGTCATGGAAACAGTGTTATTTGCAGTAATACCGGCAGGTGAAAACATGGGGATGAATAACTACCTACCATAATGCGTATACTTCATACACATCTATCTAGTGTTTCTAGATGGCATTTGAAACAAAATACTATTTAATTTGGTTTTATGAATGTAGGTGTCTTCTGTATGTTGTGAGTTTCTTTGAACTGCTTCCTTCCAGATTCATAGTCTTGCAGTAGATGAAATGGAAGGAAATACTAAGCCAATGCTTTTAAAACTGATGTATGAAATAATGCTTTTTATCTGTAAAATTCAATAAGTATTTGGGGATTTATATGCAAAAAACATTCCACTACTTCTGGGAAGGAATTGAAATGTTAGTTCCACTGGGCACAAAAATGTACGTTCCTCAAGCTTGTGTTGAGAATGCCTTACTCTGACTTTTCCTGTTTATATACAGTATTTTAATGACAACCAAAATTGCTCATATTTCTGCCGTTTCATTCTCTACTAAGTGTTAGCAAAACAAAATGATAGACCAAAAGAGGACTAGAGTAGATTCAGATTTTTGAAATGCCATTATATTTATTCATTAATTTCTAAACTGTGCAGCTAGAAGACATTTTTATGGGCATAAGGGAATAATCTGCAATTACACAAGTTGTAAATGCTTGAAGGAAGCTGTTCCACATTGCAGTGATTTTGCTGTGGGGAAACACTCCTATAGAAGATCTGGGAGCAAGTAGTACAGTCTGGTTGCTTCCCACATAGTTTAAACTGGTGAGTAACTGGTTTCCACTTGTCAGCACAATTAGTCCAGATTTTCCTAACAAAAGACCGCTCCCGTAAAGTGATCCACCAGCACAGATCTTGCATCCACCCAGAGCTCCTGTGTCTTTGAGTTGAAAGCTGTGTGCACGGATCAGCTTGCAAAATTAGGGTCAGGCTCTTCAGCTATCTTGATTTTTTGTTGAACGTATTTGATAGGAGTTGAAAAATAACATGCATCAGTATGTATGACCGTTTACATTTGTTTGTTCTCACTTTGACAGCATGTGAATTTCGTAATGTTATTGATATATTACAGAAATGGCAAAAAGAACCTGATGTACAGCAATGTCATTTGTGTTTGTTAAACTTTTAAATACAGGTAGCTACCTAACATGCTAATAGACTCAACATTCCTCTTTTGCTTTAATTGTTCTTATGTTAAGTTAGGCCTTGCACAACTTGCCTTGAAAATCAGCTACTGAAGAAACAAGTCATCAATAAAACATTCAGTAGCTGCATTTCCTGATGAAATTAAAGGGTAATACAATGCTATTCATATGGTAGGTTTGATAAATAAAATATAATCTAGATTAATATAAAAAGGAAGATTAAAGACACTGTCTTTACTAGGTGAGAATGCATGCTAATGAGTGTATTGTACTTGAGATTTTTTAACATTTCTTGTAACTCTTTGAACTTGTACAGAGAGGTCTGCTAATTAAGTGCGATTGAAATTTAAAGTAAGTGCATCCATCCTTTTCTGAGGTGAAAAAGGTGAGGTCAGCTGAAACAACTGGCAGGTACATGGCAGCCATGAGCAGGCCAACAAGACACTTCTGTGGATTTTCCCTTGAAAACAAGTACAGTAAGACTGATCACTTTGGTGAAGGTGATCGGTAGATCCACCTGTCTCACTTTTTACTGTCCTGCTTATCTCCTGTGAGGTGACTGCAGGACAAATGCAGCCACAGGTCTCCTGCCCTGGTTACAGTAGTGAAGCCATCCGAGTTTGGTCGGTGGGGAGGTTTGACGGGAGAGGGTGGATTTCTGTAAGGTTTCCTCCTTTGTTTGGGATCGTTGCTTCTAATCTGCAGAAGTGGAGCCGGCTGCACAGTCATTGCGCATCTATGAGTGCTTGAGCAGAAGCGCTCTCTTCATCTGAGACATGGTTTGTTGAGCTGAAAAGTAGTCCCAGATGATTCTTACAGTTATTCTTTGCTAAATTATGCCATAGCGCATCATAAATGTGAACTGATGCCATGCAACTGGAGACATCTCTGTGACAGCATGATCCGGAGGCAGCTCAGTCTTGTGCATAAAGGCTCTGGGGCTTCAGCTGGTTTTGCTTAGTTTTGTTTTCTTATGCTCAGTGTGAAACAATCAGGATGTCTGTGCTGAATGAACTACCAGTACGTGACTCAGTAGTGTGCCTGGCTTGTGCATGACAGCACTATACAGAAAGAAAAGCAGCACCTGGGTGTATGCATGTAACGGAAGAAAGGAGCTTTATGTGCATTGCTTTTGTGTGAAAAATCACATCCCAGTGGCATCTGCCATAATCCAGGCTTGGGAGTGCAACACCAGCATCTTACTGTGGCTGAAAAATACGAACACACTCAAAAACTACTGGAGGTGGGCTGGTTCCACATCTGTGGTTATAAACTAGGTAGAAAATTAGTGATGCTCTTTTCTGTTGAAATCCTAAACTTTACATTTTTAAAACGTTCAACATTTGCTAATAAGTAAAGTCCTTGAAGTAGAAAAGGCAGAACGTTGCCATCTTTTTAAAGTATTTGAACTTAGGCTGAGGATCTGATGGCTGTTGAATGGCTAGTGATGTCCTGTCTTTGTGCAACATCAGGGTTTTTTACAAGTTCAGGAAAATTTACTCCAAAATAGAACAGATTTCCTGCCATTTCAAGCATTTTTGCTTGTGATTTGGCTGATGACACAGTGGGTTGCACTGCATGAGCCCAGTGCTGGTTTGTTAGCTGAAGTTTGAGCTTTGTGTTGCGCAAGCATGCTGTAAACACGCAGACGCACCGTAAGCAGACTTCTGAATGCAAAAGAGCATCAAGGCAAAAGCTCGTGACACGGCGTGTGTCTCAGAAGGGTGCTAAGGGCTCTGTCCCTGTGAGTGAGCAGGCTGTCGGGCACGTGGAGAGGAGTGGCCAAAGCTGCCCAGCATCCCCTTTGCAAGGACTCCATGCCTCGGTGAATAGAGTGAAGTGCTCTGAAAAGCCATGTGGTAGCAGAGCAGGGTAAAAGCATCAACCAAAAAGCGTCTGGGAGGGGCTCAGGTCAGCAGGGAGTCCCAGACTGGGGAGGCTGTGGCTCGCTGGCAGCCGGGCCTCGGTGCCTCCCAAATAACGATCCTTCTCCTGCAACTCACCCTGCGAGTGAAGCGCAGGCACGGCTAGCAGCCATGGTGGGTGGGCTGAGGACACTGCATTTCCCGCAGTCCAGCAGCAGGGAGGGGGAAGAAGGTGCTAGGAGTTGTCAGTGCCCAACTTCACGGATAAATAGCAGTATCTGCTAAGCAGCAAATGCAGGAGGACTCTGGAGAATAAACACCCCTTTCCAAACAGCAATTGGCAACTTTCCGACAGCTCCCGCACACATCTGTGAGCCCTGAGTTTCACAGAGCCCTGCAGTGCAGCTCTCAGGGGTTTTTTTTAAGAGTGGTGTATGAAAGCACAGGATGGAGGACTGGCAGCAGATCCTTGCACAGTGTTGTGCATATTACCTGCTTACAGGGTGATGGACACTCCCAAATCTCAGTGCAGTGCCTTGGCCCCTGGCTTGTGCAGAGGCTGTGTGTTTCTCCTAGCGGAGAGCTCAGTTCTGTGTGGCTGAGTCTACCTTGTTCCTGCTCAGGTTAAAAGTGTGTAGCTTATGTAGACATGGTGTTCAAGTAACAATATCTTGTCATGTGGGAGAAATGCAGGAATGAAGCTGACCAAGCAAGACGCACAGTTGGACCTAGAGCACAATGGCAGGGACACAAGCAAGTCCTGAAGATACCAAAGGTAAACAAAGAGACAGTTCAGAACATCCTTAGAAGTTACTTTATGAAACAATAATAGCTCAAAGAATATCCTTTCCTCCCTTTCAGAGTAATGTCAGTTAGAATACACAACCACAACAGTGTTAATTCTGCTTTTGTATGAAGAAATTTAGCTTCCCTGATAAGCCCCTGCACAAACCACGCTGCCTGGAACAAAAACCATCAGCTGCATTGCAAAATAAGAAGAAAATAAAATTATAAGGAATAAAGAGGAGAAAAATAGGCATAAAATAATTACCTAGTCTAGTTATATCTGGAATGTAAAGATCTTACTTCCAGAACATGTATAAACTTCTACTGACAAGACTCTAGATTCTCCCACATAAGCAAAACTTTGCTTTGTGCCTGAGAGGTAAAAACTTCTGGCCAGAGTAATTCAGTGAAGATTGATGGAGGGCCAGTGCAAATATGGAGCGCATCCCTGGAATATGAATCCTCTAACTTACATAAGGATGGAATAATGTACGTGCATATAACCAAAAATCCAGCGAAAGAAAAAAAGAACCTGCACTGCATGCTCTTCTTCCCCTCCAGAGCGGACCAGAGAACATGAACACAGTCATGAACTTAGTCATTATTGGAAGGCTTTCAGGTGTGGTGGGGATAGGTATAGTACAGAAGCAGGAACAGAATGGAATAGTCAAAGTGTCCCAATTCTGAACTTACCAATAAAATTATAAATACATATTTAAATATATATGTGTACACATACACACAAATATATAAATTTATCAGAAGAGAGGCAGAGACTGCAGAACAGGCTTTTTAAGAGCCATGTCTTCATTAACAGTGGCAGTAACCTTTTAAGCCGTCTTTTGTCCTTTGCCAGCATTACTCTGCTGGAACTGAATCCATAGTGTTTCACATTCTGGTATACATGGATCATCGCTGGATGAAATTCAGTGTGACGGATATCAAGGTATGAAAGATTAATAAATACAGTGGTACAAAGTTTTCCTGAGCTTTTGCTCCTTCGTACCAAGACACAGCTGGGAGAAGAATGCTGCAGTGCCCTCGTCCTTTGGCATGCTCAGGACATGGGCCAAAGCGGGGTGACAACACAAGCAGAGCGTTTTGTGAGGGGTTAGAGCTGCCCTAAACGCACCAGAGGCACTTGCCCAGCAATGCTCAATCCACAGCACGTGTGACCGAGAACTGACAGTTTAACCCTTAACTTTTTTATCAGGAAGATGCTTGCTGGCCAAGGTATATTAAACAGCATGTGTTTGCTCCTATTAAGTATCATAGAAGTCCTCTCATAGTATGAGCTACTTTCTTCTGTCCACTTGAGAAGCTGCAGCATTCGAGAGCTTTATGTGGCAATCCATGAAGAGCAAAGCTTAAAAGAAGGGGATCTTCCCTGTTTTTTCCATTTGAAACTCTGGTTTCAAGAACAAGTGTTAACATGCATTCATGGCCAAATGGCTTGTTGTTTTTCTTCCCCTTTATGCTTCATCTTTTTTCCTGGCCCTGGACGCCACGGGAGCACCGAGGAAGAGCTGTCAGCCACCAGTCGGTGGGAGAAGAGCCATCTGACGCTTGGCAGGCTTCAGCTGCATTGCCCTCACAAATCTGCTGTTGCCCTTGGGTCCGTCAGGTGGTTTCGCTCCTGCTCTTTGAGTTGCTTGTGCTCCCAAAAGATTCTGGGTTTTACTGGTCAAGTATAAATATGTTCCTCTGTGAGCCATCCTTGGTGTGATTTGTCATTGCCAGTTAGGACTCAAGGAGAGGGGTTTCTCCTTTCCCTCCCCATTTCCTAGACTTATGCTGCTTTCTGGCACCTTCTGTTTCCTTTCTCAGGAGCTTATACCTGGCTGACAGAAATAGCCCAGTGCTGTGCAACAAATGCCAGACGGAACCAGAGAAGAACTCAGCCCCTTGAGTTAGTTTCCCAGTACAAAACGAAGGCACTTCGCCTGCTGTAGATGCTTTGGCTGTACGAGTTGCTAACGCTCGGGGTGAGCGGTTCAGAGCAAAGTGACAGAAGAACAGCACCATGGCAGGTTCTGCTCCTCAGCACTAGGAAGTTGCTTCATCAATGACAGCTTCTTCATTCCATGGAGAAGATGTGGTTTAGGTCAATCCAAAGAAGAACATCAGGCTTAGGAGCTCTGAAAAATATCATGTGTTACGACCAATGAAGTTCTTAATATTATTTACTTAGTACCGGTTTATATGCTTGGTATCGTATTTTATGCAGCATTGCCACTTAAAGTGTTGGCAGAAGAAACAGTGAAATCAGTTCATAACACTCAGTCCCATTTGTTGTCTGGAACTGTAAATAATGATCTGTTTTAGAATACGAAACTGTGTGGAGCCAACCGTTGCATCTGTATAGGCACACACAGGGAAAGTCTATCAAAGAGAAAAAAGACTAATTCTTATCCCCATGTTGGGTGGATCTGGGTTGGCTCTCCTAATTAAAATTACTGTGTTGTAGACTTTTGGCAGTTATTCTAGTAACTCAAAAGCTGAGGCAAGCTATAGGGTATGATTTACAGCTGCAAAAGGCATGTGGTTTATCCTAGAGACAGTGCTCCAGTAGCCACTGGGACGTATTTATTCATCCACAGAACTATGTGCAGGGATCTACTTTGTCATATTAGCCCTCAGTATAATCTACCGTGTCCTTTTGAGCTACTCCTTCTGAAATAAAGCTTTTTCATTAGTCTAGGAAATTTAAATTAATTGTGCACAAAGTCAACAGTTGTTCATCCATGTCTCCTTGACACTGCAGCCCCCGGGGCGGCTCTCTTCCAACCTCTGTCAGATCAATAGGATTGGACTCCACATTAGTTGTGATGAGGTAATGTTACTGTAATCCTGCCCGAGGAATTTTCTTTCTCCTGGATAAGGCAAAGGAGCTGAAAGTTTTGCAAATGCCCAGTGATCAGATTACCTGATCAAATTACCATACTTAACTAACAAGACAGGGTGTATGATGAGTAAAGTGCAAGGACCTGTAATAAGAGTTATACATCTGAGACATCACTGTTAAGCTCCATCTTACATATCTACTTGAAGTTAACCAAGATGACTAGGCCCATTTAAATCAATTGGCCTAGCCACAGCAACAAAGGCACCTGTGTGAGAATACCTTATCAGATTAAAGCACAGTTTTTACAGACATTAACCACAAAACCATCCAAATATTAGTTACAGATAGCTGTGTTGCACTGTCAGAAACTATAGCTACCATACTTGCAAGAACCTGGCTACCTAGAAAAAACAGAACCCAAGGCATGACTGTGTTACTTACAAATGCTAACTTTGCATGAACGAGCACAATGACCACCACAAATCCCCAAGTACTGCTGAACAATAAACACCCACAACAAAAACACCAGAGGATTTTGCTATGGAGCACACCAAAGAGAGCTCCTTCTTAACTTTGTCTGGACAAGGAATAAGGTGAAAAGTGGAAGTGTTTTCTTCAAGGTATCATGTTCCCTGATAGTTGTTGTTTTTCAGACATCACCATCAGCTAGGTTTACGAAAGTAGCGCAAATGTATCCAGCACCAAGCCTCCTCTACGCAGAAAAACCTCACCACTGACTCTGCTTTTCATTTGTAAGACATCAAAGCTGTTTTGTTTCTACTATTAATATGGCTTCCAGTCTCTTCCTTGGCTTACTGTGGGGCCTGGAGTAGTTTTTACTGGTGAGCAGGAGTTGGTCAAGAAACATTTCATGAAACTAAGCAAATGGACTGTATGCATATTCAGAATAAAATATCTTTGAAGCATTTTCTAACTCCTGCTGCAGCAGTGTCCTCCCTGATAAATATTGTCCCTGGGAATGACAGTGTTCCATGCGACCTTGCAGAGGGTCCCAGGCTGGTGCCACCATCAACCGGCTGCCCTCAGGATAGTGGTGGGTGCCTTGTTTGCTCTGCTCAAATCTTTACCATCTTGGCTGCAGGGAAATGGTAGCTACAAACTAAGATTTTTTACTGAAGTAATTAGAAACAAGAACAGTTAAACTACTAGCTGCTGAGAGCTAAACCCAGCTGTGTCTTCATGCTATTATGCACAACAGGAACCACTTCCTTTTTCACAACAGATGCTCATGAGAAGTCATGCTAATGCTTCTGACTAAATAGCAGAAATTTCATTTAATGTTCCATAAGGGACATTGTTTTGGGGTTTGGTTTGTTTTTTTTTCAGAATACACAGTGTTGAGAGGCCTACACTTGTGAGAAAATTAACTCTGAATTGACTAGTTGCTCAGGGAGAAGGAAAGATGGAGAGCTGTAGGGTGAACCCTAGTTGCTAAGACTAAGATAGATGGGATGGTCTTCCAGAACAGCAAGCATGGCTGATCCAGCTTGTGAGGGAGTGGGACAAGAGGGGAAGAGTCACTGAGTCTGTCTCAGCTAGGGGAAGCAGTTTGTTAGTCCCAAGGAGCTATACTGGCATTCCCTTGCAAGCCTGGGAGGCACCAAGCAGAGTCTGGCTGGCTGCTCCAGACCCACAGCAAGGAGCTCACCAGCTTAAGCTGGTTTTAACCTGAAGAAATGTGATACATTAAGGGCTTGTGTCTGGCTTGGCCTTGGTTTGGAGGCTCCTGGTGGCTCTTGGCTTTAAGGCTGGCTGAGGACCAGACCATAAGCAGGGAGTTTTGTGCTCCTGTTAATTCAAGAGGAGTATACACTGCATGGTTAGGGTATGTGCTGATGCTTCCAAGACAAACAGACAAATGGTGCTATTGACTTGTAACACAAAGTATTTTATAAGCCTGTTACAGAAGCTCGTTGATCTCAGAGCAATGGCGGCTGGACTCTTAATAATAACAATGAAAAACGTCATATCTTTACTAGACTTTCTCAAATTAGCTCTGCGTCCTGTGTATCTGACTCCTGATTTTACTGCTTAATGTGTAAGAAATCCTGTACTGTCAACACTGTTTGCTTGTACTAGCAAAGATGTAAGCGACTAAATAGAAGTTTATGAACTGCTTATTTAACTGTACACTTTTACTTCAGACTAAGCCTGTTTGTGTAGTAACTTTCCTGATACTGTGCAAATGAACCAGAGAGAACTTGGAACCAGAAAAAACTGACAGTTTTGTTGTTTCAGTGTATTGTATTTGGGACCAATGTACCTGCTTGTGTGCTTGCATGGAAATGCTGATAAGCCATGAGAATATGCTTTGATGGTGGGAAGTCTATTTTTAATAACTGGCTTGCATGACTGATCTGATGCTAAATAAACTAGTAAATCTAGAAATGTTTACATCTATTATTTGCTGACAGCTAATGCTTAGCGTAGGACAAGGAACGGTAGCCATCATTATAGGGAGATGTAATGATGGGTGTTATCTGTTTATACAGCACAGTCTTGAATGAATTCCAACTTGGCATAGCATTTCCCCTTCTCCTCTTCCCTCAAAACCTTAGTAGCTGGATAACAAACTAAATCTGTTATTAGTGGTGGAGTACAGAACTTTGTAAGGCTGTCGAGGCTGCCCCTGTACCCTGGGGAGGGCTATGTGAGACAGAGCTTGTCACACTTGTTCTTAAAGCTCTACAGCAATGAAGACACTGCCACTTCTTTGCACAACCTACCAAGCTGTTTTGCTGCTCTTATGATTGGTTACTATTTTATAAAGATCTGAGTCTTTTTGTTGCAGTTAACACTTCGTCGATCACAGTGATCTGTTTTCTGCAACCATTTCTGATGAATCCGAAGGCTATTAAAATGTTCCTTTGCTCAGCACCCTCCTTTCTCAGCAGCACAAACCAAGTCATTCCCCACAGGTCATGCACACTAGGTCTTTCACTGCTCTTCTTGCATGCATACAGATTTTCTGCCTGTAATTGACTGCACTCTGTCTTGAACTATGTAGCCAAAAGCTATGTAGTCAAAAGTTGAACAGGGTACTTGAGTTGAGGCCTTGGCAAGACAGAGGTGCTGGAAGGATTATTTTTTGTTTCTCCACTTGGTTTCCGTATCTGTCATCTAGCACCCTCAGTGGTGCTCCGTCCTGCTCAGTTTGGCATGGGTCACAACTGCCATGGGTCTGCAGAACAGCTGCTTGGCCAGCTGGCCACTGTCTTGTACTGGTGCAGTTTGTTATTCCTGCCACCTACAACTCCTTAGGCTTGCAAACTGCTTGAATGGAGAGTCCCTTCACACCCTATTATGGGAGATGATTTGTCAAAACACCTGAGGAATGTAAGAAATAAATGATGATAAGATGGGCAAGAGGTTCTGCATGGTAACAGTGCTCTGAAAAAATGTCTAATTTGGCACTTCCATGGGTGCTGTTGAATCTTTTTCCCAAGCTGAGGCAAGGCATAGGTTCTTACTACAGTTTCATGAAATCATCATCTTCCCATCTCCACAACAGGGTGGAAAAGGTCAGTGGAAAATCAAAAGGAGAGAAGGGAGCACCTACAGGATCTGGGTCTTTTGGATCTTGAGTTCTCCCTGGAGCTCAAGATTTTTGTGCTTTGGACTGAACTCTGAAAAACAGTGCAGTGCATCAAATCGTGGCATGAAAGCTCCTGTTACAGCATAGCATTACACTGGTTTTATAGCGAGCTTGAGACAAACAAGAAAATGGGATAAAGAGAGAACTGACAAATCTGTAACCTGACAGAACTACTCAGAGAGACAGGGTAGCTGGGGAGTTAAAACAAAACCACCCTGCCTCATAACTAAGATCTGCATTGCTGCTGATGCCTGGTGCAGTCTGCTTCTTTATGAAGCCCTGGGGTTTTGTTGTTCTGTCGTCCTTCTGAGCAGTTAAAATACTTTTTTCCTTCAACATGATGCACATGTGCAAGTAACCTTTTGTCTTAAATATCCAAGGATGCGGATGGTTTGGGAAATGATTCAGTATTTTTACATGCATTGTGAATTCTCTATACTTATATTTGACATTTCAAAAAAAAAAAAGTGCATGAAAGGCATCTTTCTGACTTCTTTTTTTTCTTCATTGTCATACTTCCATTTCTTCAGGCAAGAGGCGTGTAGAAGGTAGAACTTGTGACGGGTGTCAGGTTTCCTCAATTTGTACAGACTGTGAGGCACACAGGCAGCACAGAAAGACATTTTGCCTGTGCAGTGCATGTACAAAACTTAGTTCTTCAACTTGCCTGCTGTTTTGCACCAGGAAGTGTTGGTTCCTTGTGAACCCAGTAAAAAGGCAATCAGCCTCTGTAAAGTATCATGTAAAGCACTGTTTATTAGAATTAACACACTAAAGAAAGAGAGGCTAGTGCAGACAATTTTGCACCCCTTCAAATGCTGGGAACGCTGAGTTGTAAGGCATCACACAGGCCTCCAGCACAGCACGCTGTGCAAACCCTGCCCATGCAAGGGTTACCTTGTTTTTTATTATTTGAGCTATTACAGGATTTTCTTAAAATGGCACATCATTCCATTCATCAAACTACTTAACCGTTCCTACCATCAAGCGGGAAAGATGTCCATGTGAGAACATCCTGCTGCACTGTCGGATGCGGGGAAGGCCAGGCAGGGTGCGATGGCCAGCGCCGCGCGGCAGCTGCCTGCGGGCTCCCCTGCGCTCGTTAGCTGGGCCAGTTCGTCCCACACAGCACAGCCCTGACCCAGCGCAGCTTAACTGCTGCATGGGTCGCTAACTCGTGGTCTTCTGGTGAAGATTGCTGCACCTGCTGGCCTTGGGAAATTCCCGTGTCTCAACCCTAATGGGCTGTGTTTCTGTACAGACGTTCATGTTTTACTTGTGTCTTTCAAATTAGCCTGACTGGTTGGGGCAGGTAGACCATGAAATTCGCAGAGATGGCTGTGCACAAAGGGGTCCACGCTTCATCCTGTGCGCGTAAGAGATACTGGTTTGTGGGAATGTTCCTCACTCTCCAGGGAACAGGTCTGCCACGATTTCTTTCCTTCTTCCTCCAAATCGTGAGGAGCTCAATATCCTGTTAGGCGTCAGGACAAGGAGGGGTCGTATGGTACCCAAATAACAAAGTACTCATGTTTGCAGCTGCTCCGATGCACCCCTTTGAGCACTGCCCTGCATCCCCCGTGAGCCTTGGAGCTCAAATCACTAACACCAATGCACTAGCCGTAATGCTGTCTGACTGGAACCCAAATTAAAGGCAGCGCTCAGATGGACACCCTGAGAAAGTCGGGGACCCTTACTTAGGGTAGTCATTTGCTGCCTCGGGTCACAGCCCTCCTGAGAGCTGGGTCTTTGCTGGCAGGCCCGGGTACAGAGCTCAGGAAAGGCGTTTGGTCAGGCATCCCAGGGCACAGCCACACGGCTCCACAGAAGGCCTGAGCCAGCTTGGCTTCTGTTACACCTTGGGCAGTAACTGATCTTCTCATATCTCCATCTATGTTCCCGTATCACAGAAACATGTTCGAGAATTATCAGGTAGTCATACTGACTTGGCTCACTGAAAGACAGATTTTAAAAGTCACTTTGGAAGAGACAGTTCTGGAAAATGTGTTGGGATTTGGGGCGCCTTAACCCAGATGTGACGTCTCTTATTGCGTGGGTCAGCTGCGAAACATGCACAGACATCTCCTGTGACACTATCCTCATCTGAGCCTGTTTTCTCCCTGCTAGTGGTTCAGTTCCTAGGAAGGTTAACCCCACAATAATCAGTCCCTACCTGTACTGTAAAACCGAGTCACCAGTACAGCTCAGTGGGGACTGGAAAAGGCATAATGTATTACAAAGTTTAAATTACGGTCTAGGACTTCTGGATATATTCTTTCCTAGAGAACATTCAATCTTCAGCATAGACTTATCATTTATCTCTCCCATTTTCATATTCTCTTTCACCAGGAAATGGGTTTAAATGCAACTGTTTTTTTTAAATAATTCTAATTAATGTTCTTAATCATTTTCCGAAGACCCCAAGTTGCCTCTGTACCTGTTTGTACCCCACTTTGCAGAGGGTGACATAATACACATTCTACGAGAGCATACTGTATCTCAGAGGTCACAGTTCCTTTTCTCAGCCACAGTAGAGGGCTGCAGCTCTTCGCTCTGAAGTAAAATCCTACACAACTCTCTTGCCTTTACGCAGGCTTCGTAAGAAAAACAAGGAAAGGTTCTATGTAAGACGCAGGCATTTTCTTCCTTTGTTTATGTATGTGCTAATTAAATACGTGTCAAAATATGTGTTGCAGCATGCTTTTTAACCCTAATGTACATCTGTGTGCCTTTTGCAGGGCACTGTATGCTCCTGTGTTCTGGATTAACTTAATTTTGATGGTTAATAAACCATTTATTAAACATGCTAAAAGGTAAGTAATACTAAAACAAAATAATAAAGTTCTTCCACAGCAAACATGGTGTCACTACAAAAAAAAATATATGTATTTTTAGAATTGAAGCTTTGAGAAAATCCTATTTGTACGGTTTTAAAGAGACTTCAATTTACCAGAAACCAAGTTTCTAAGTAAATACAGGCTTTTTGGTTTCCCAGTTTAAGGAGATTGATAGTGTTAGACATCGCCGAGCAGCTGAAGATGAACTACATCATCAGATGTAACTCCCCAAAAAGTAACTGAATGCTACATCCACCTGCACAAGTATTGAAAAGGCTGCATCGTTAAGTCTGTTGGAATCCATGCTTTAATTTATTCTGTAATTGCATTCAAAATATAAATACAATCTCTGAAGTGCTGAACACAGTCAGTTAAAACCACTGTTAAGATAGACTGACCTTGATTTTCTGAACATAGGCACAACTTGACTGGTTTCACTAGAATTATGGCTACTTTTACAGCAATAAATCTCCTAGGTTGACTCGCCAGCTCACACCATCAAAACAGTTCTTGTGATTTATGATTACTGGAGGAATTACACACTCTCTTCATGTTTTACAAATTCATCATGTTTCACGTTTATAAATTCACCAAATTTGACATCAGGGCTTGTGCTGTTCCCAGATTATCTATCTGAAGTACAGGTCCACCTCCCAGCACCTTGGATTGCTCCCAAATCCAACGTGGCCCAATCTCTATCTACTGCATATGTAAAAGCAGCAGCACAACTACAGGCAAGGTTTAATGCTGGAGGTTTTAGATGAGGAACAGAAGCCAAACCTTAAAATTGTCTTATCTTTAGCCACCTTTCACATCCGCACACAGAGAACCTAGTTAAAGTGCCAAAGATTAGACTGTCATATTGCCTAAACCCCAGAAAAAGTTTGGTTTTTTTTTAAATACTACTCATATAAAAATAATTCTGATGTGTCTATATACATGTCATTTCCGTAGCAAAAACCGTTCTCTGCTATTCTTGGGCACCTCGTTCAGAAGTTGCTTTCAGAGAACTATATTCCAGTTTAACTGAAACACTCAAACTCAGGTACTGGCGAAACTCACAAACTTGCAGAAATTCTGCTGCTGTGAGGATGACAGAAATCTATACTACGTAATTTACTTTGCCTCCCACTACCTCCTAATAAGCAAAACATGGGCTTCTGCCCTTTGTCCTCTCAATTGCTTTCCTGTTTTTACTGTCTTAACTCCATCTAGATTGTCGACTAACTTAGGAGGAGAAAAATGCCGTGGTGGGAAAAGAGGTTCTGATCAGAGAAGTACTTGATATTGTGGCTTTCTTGGTTCTAAATGTTCCCTGGGTAAAGAACAGCTCTGCTTCAAGATCTAACACTCCTCTCCATCCTTAGCTATATAAAAAGGAGTTTTGCTTTCAAATAAAAACAACACACTATGAAACTGGACATCTTTCTTCTAGTTCTGTATTACTCTATAGCTGAACTGCTTGGAATAATGACTGTATGGGTATCAGCTATTCATTGCTTCAGCAGCATAATCAGCATATATTGCAAATCACTACACTCCTAAATCAGAAGCATTTTTAGAAATGTGAGATTCCCTCAAATAAATCCTTAACATTTGCTATCCCCTTCTATGATTTCTCCTCATCTGAAAACGGGAGTATTGTACTACGCTTTTTTATTGAGTAAAAAAAAAAATTTAAAAATCTGCCTCCGTTCTCTTTCTCCGGTAGTCTCTACTCTGTTATCACCTGAATGTCCTGACTCATTGGCAGAACAATAGACTATGTTTGTTAAAACACACAAAGCCAGTGTAACCAGTGTTTAACGAATAAATTACGATAATGCAAAACAGAAGGCCTGCTTTGCTTTGAGAAGCTTTACTCTCATTCACAAAATCTTTCCATCTCTAGGTCTGTTACTAAACCCTCTTGACAAAAAAGAAACCTGCACAGAGAAATTTTTGTCAAAAACATCATCATACTTAAAATACCCTAGCAATTTTCTTCTATTTAAACACAAGTTCTTCTTTCTTCAGCTGCTCTGTGCTTCATCAGCCCATCTTCACTGAAAGTATAAAAAGCCATTTGACTGAACACTAAATACAGACGTACTCTAGAGGTGTTAGAGCCTTTATAATGGGTGTTTGAAACAGGGACCCCTTAATCTTTTCTGCAGTGCCTAGTGTCGCACAAACATCATCGTCTTGTGCTCCTTTTGACCCATTTCTCCAGCACTGAAGTGCCTCTGTGTAGATTTAAACTGTGCCTTTTATGGAGCAATGGAGTATTTTTCTTTATATACATCTGTATCGCAACCCCTCAATTAGTCCGTCCCAGCATTTCTAAAAAAAGAAGACATGAATATGCAGATTCACTACACATGTAGTCCATATAACTCAGAAGAATAAATAGGGTACACTTCACACAGCTTCCTCTATAATCATGTCAGCATTCATCCCACAGAGCAGTATTGGTAGGGCTTTCACACTTGCCTCTCTACCAGTACTAGAAAGGAGTGGACTCTGGCACTAAGGAAAAAGCGTGACTGCTGCTACAGATTCGTTACCATCCTTGGTGGTGAAAGATCACCTTGTGAACTTCCAGCATGGTGGGGAAAACAAGGAAGATATAAAAGATGGGAAAAGTAACAAAGGAGCTGAAAGGGAGCTGCAGAATACACAAAACCCAACAGGGAGCTGACATTTTCTGCCTAGAAAGACATCAAAGGCTGTTTGATACCTTTGTTTTTAAGTGTCTTAAACATTACTAAATGCCTAATACATGAAATATGTTGAAAGAGCCCTCATTATATTTGGTGTCACCTCTTTTCTACCTCTCTGCTTAAGCAATGAGAAAGAAAAGTCTTCACTGTTCAGAGTTCAGCTACAGTGGCCAGTGTCAAGAGAGCCAATATTGCAGGGGAACTACTTTAATCTGATTTCCCCCCCCCCCCCAAGAATTCACTGCCAGTCCTTGGACTGTATGTATACAACTCGCCTCAAAATATCAAGGCCTCCAAGATACTTCCCTAACTACTATACAGCTAAACTTGCCTCTACTAGCACTGGTAAAACATACAGATAATTATAATCTCCCCTGAGCAAATGATGCATACCAACATTAAGAGCTTAAAGCCATGTTTTAAAGAGAATTCAGGTTCCTAGCAGGACAAACAGCAATCTTCTGAAAGCCCCTGCTATGCACCTGTCAGCATCACTGTGTGGCTAAATATCCTTAAAAATTTGACCTTCCATCCTCCATCAGATTTGAGCAACTCTGCAGCCTGAGCTTTGGCCTTCAGTTGCCCACGTTTTAAGATGCTAATTTGATTTATTGCAAAGATCAGTCTAGGGGTATTACCACAGAATACTCCAGTGTGCTGTACCAGCATGCTGGCAGTCCGTGCTGTTGTGGCTACGCCAATGCCTGTAACTGAAGCAAGTTAACAGTGCTTTCTGTTGCTTTTGTAATTGCAGGATTTTCAGTTAAGGAAGATGAAAAAAAACCACACACACAATTACATGCAAATTTAAGTTAAAAATTCTTGAGAAGTGCAGAGTATCACAGAAGAGGTTTGCTACTTTGACAACTGTGTGATTAAAAGCCCGCTAAAAACTATGGAAAGACACCTGATGACTTAAATGAGCTTTGGATCAGCTGTAAGGGCATTTCTTTATCTATGCACTGAGACCGTTATATACAACAGGTAACTGAGTTACAGTTACAACACTGAAGAAATGCCAGTAATGAATACTTATTTTTGCTAACAAGAGCAAACAGCTTTCTTATGAATAGTATCATTTAACAGCGTGGCTATGTAATATCCCCATGATAAATCAAAACAATTTTTAAAAACAAAATTACAGATGCACCTGTACAAACTAAATAAATCAAAGATTTTAAGTAAATATAAAAATATATATATATTACAAAATTACATCTTCAATGAGATACTGCCTGTACAGTGACCTGCACCCGCCAAATCCTGAGCATTCCACTCTCAATACTGTCGGTGAGAGCTGAGTTCACGCTGCATTTTTCAAGCCCACACACATATCTTGTGTTTTCTACCTAGGAGCCAGTGGGTTATAGATTCAGACTACTCCTCACACAGCTGCAGAGTCCTGAGCAGGAAACAGAATCTCACACTGTGAATCAGGAATGTATGCTGAGTATAACATCAAGAATTACTTGGTGAAGTTGGTTGGATCCCTCAACATAGAGGTTCATGTATCACTCAGGAACAATGTTACTCACCTCTTAACTCAGTAGCTAACCTACGCTAAGCTAAAAAATATAATTTGATTGCAAGAAATGCATGGGCTTTTAAGTCACCGTTTGCCTATGTTTTCAGTGCCTTTTTGAGGTCAGAGTAGAAATTGGCCAGGGTACTAGACATGGCAGTGTCTACTGCAGATTGCGGTAGCATCCCTCGCAGCTCGGTCTGAATATACCCTGTCAAAAGACTGTGGCTAGGATAGTCCTTCAGAGGGACACAGAACCAACCACAAGGGTGATTGAATCCACGGACAAAGTTGGGTCTCACCTCTCCGTAGTCTAGACTTATACCTATGAAGGAAAACAAACAGAAAAACAGAAATTAATTTGAGATAGATAAAAAATAATGGTATGGTAAATTAAAAGTGTGCAAGTTTCTGCTTGAGGAATTTAGTATAAGTGACAGACACACTTCAAGTTTCTGGGTACTTTCATGCATGAAAGTTGTCTCCTCTTCATCCAAACCCCACAACAGACAAGCAGAGCTTGATAAGAAGAAATTCTGACATTAAAAAGGCATTCCTCCCATTTAGTAGCAAATTGTTACTCCACCCAGTTTGCTGTAAGAGCTGAGTCAGAGCACTCAACTTGCCTCTACCACTCCTGACCCACAGCCTGCATAAACGAAACTTGGCACACAGGGATGGCTCATGGGTAAACCAGTAACTTGTACACTTCTTTAAACCTGTAAGATGTTAAAATGCTTTGAAATACTTGTTTGATACCACCTTATGCCTTTTTTGAATGCTTACTGCAGAACTAAAATTAATTTGAATCAAATCTTAAGGCAAGCAGCTGTTGCAAAATAAGAATTAATCAGAGGTAAGTGGTGCCTCACCACATGTTAGAAGCCCATCTTCATAGCTTGTAGTGTAAGAGAAATCAACAAACTCCCTTGGTGCTATGATGTTCCAGAGCTGGCCAGCAGTGGTGTAGCGCATCACACAGCAGTTCTTGTTGAGTGACAGAACAAGGAGGGTAAGAAAACAAAAATACCTTAGTATAATGAATAGAGGGTAATTTATGCTTGTAGGCAGCTAGCCTCTGTCAGCTACGCTGGGCAAACAACTTATCAGTGAGGTCTGAATAGCTATGTCATTTTCAGTCTAAATGCTGGCAGTTTGTAAGGACTTGCAGTCTGCAACTGAGAGCTGCAGGGGCTGAGAATATCTGGCACCTTTAAACCACACTGACTAAAACTAGAGAACTGTCTCATGCCTGAGAACTGAAAGCCATGTGGCTTCTGTGTGGCTTAACCACCACTTAGGAAGTCTGAAAGCACCGTGAACAAATTGCAAGAGACCTCTCTCGGTACTAAGATGCTCTGTCTAGTACTTATAATTCATAAAGTGAATAATAAAACAGAATGCAAACAAGTCTTCAAAAAAGGATTTCTTATAAGACAATAGAGTTTGTTTAAATTCTAGCGAATAACTAGCAAAAAAAACTTGTCATATAAATCTTCCTTAAGAGCCACAGCAAAAGACAATCCATGTGTAACCAGACGTCCACAGGGTTTTGAAGTCATACTGGATGTCCCCAGTAACCCAGGAGCATTTCTGCAATCAACTTCAAACCTACCTTTCTTTAGCAAGTCCTGCCCCTCAGCATGAACTCTTTTGGCTCACATCACAAAGCCCTGCCACAGAGTGAAGTCAGCCTTTCAGGAAGAGGGGGAGGTACAGCTTCTGTATGCACGGATTAATACCCACGATTTTGTTTGTTGTGGAACAGAAGCAAGCAAGCTGCATGAACAGGATTTGGCATATAAAACATCACACTGTAACTCTCTAGCTGTGAATTTTATCAGAGGCTACCAGAGCTCCCAGGTCCAAGAGAACTGTGACCAACCAAGTTGTACTCCTTTACTTTTAGCACTGATGGAAAGCTGAATTTCAGGCTTCAGAATAGGAGAAGTCTGTGCAGCCAGAAAGTCTCATCTGAAGTCACCCACTGCACAATATCCCACATGCACACAGAAAACGGGGAGAACAACATTAGTATTTGTTGGAATGACTGCTCTGCTGTACTGCCTAATTCATGTATGCAGCTATACACATTTCACTTAAGAATCTAAACAAGTCCTCACCTCGTCAAACGTTTCCATGATGTCCATCGTAGTCATTAAGCTGTCCCAGTCTAGCCTGTAAGGTCCAGGGCGAATATGATCCACTATTCTGTTAGTAACATCTTCCACCACTCCTTGAGCTTTGTAGCTAGAGAAACATATGTTTACACTTAGAAGTGAGAATTTCTTTATACATGTTCTATTAATTTGCAACAACACATTTACTATAATACCTTGGTACCTGGAGTTATGGTCAGGGACAATTGTATCAGAGAAAAAGTACAGACAAAGACCTATGAGTGCATCTGTTCTTCTCTGCAATAAATGTTATTCTGAGAAACTTTGTCGTTATGCTGCAATCAATATTTTGTAAATGGCAAACTCCTTCCTCAGATGAAAGTCACCATATTTATTTCTCTAACAACTTGCTATTTTTCTCTTCTTGCTGGGTGAGAAAGGGAGTTCACCAGGGACAAGTAAAGCTAAAAGCAAAAGAAGAAAGGAGAGCAGGAACACAATGGGAAAAACATTTTCCATAAAGTAGAAGTAGCACTAGTAGAATCAAGCTAATGAGAAAATATGTTATGCTTTGGTGGTGTGAAAGTACCAAATAAATTAGTTTGGTATAAGACATTACAGAACATTCATTTGTTATCAGACATTTTCAACAGACACCAGAGATTTTGTTTACTTGAGTTACTGGGCCTCCAGCTCCTGATGGGGAAGAATCCAGCAGAATCATTATTTTCGAAACTCTTCTTATTCATTAAGCTGTTCTTATTAATAGTAGACAACTAGTCAAACAACGGACACATTTACTCACTTGCACAGTTCACCCCTATTCACTCGTAATTACCTGGTTGGAGCTAATCTCAGCTGCATACTCAGAATGGGAGGACCACACGAACATGCCAGTGGCTTCTAGGAAGGTGTTTGGAAAGTTCTTCAAAGTGCCCTTTAATTCCCCAGGTGTATACACAGCCCTGAAGTCTACATCTGCACACAGCAGCCACTGTCACTTGGCAGTGGTTCAAGCTGCACCTGTTGCTGATGCCAGCATGCCTGTGGCCCTGCACAGTCAGCAGACTCTTGGTGTCTGGGGTCATCGGTTCTCGCAGATTTAACAGGACTTGAATTCCAACTGAGTGTTACCAGTCTCCAAGATACTTTCAAACACTACCTTTTCACACCACTTTTCCTTTCTTCAGAATGCTGTTCCCCAGTAACTATTTCTCTACCTAAACCTACAGATACCAACACAACCCAGTGACAGAAACACAGGAAGGGCCTTTACGTCACACACCTTTACCACAACCATATGCTTGATATTTTACTCTGTTGCACTTGCATGGTCACTGTGACAGTCCAAGCACTGACATAACACTTTGGATCTACTGAACCTGGACTTGATTCTGTGGTTTGCAGACCATCTTTCCAAAAGGTCTGGGCAGTGCCCAAGGACTGGAGAAAGGCCAATGTCACTCCAGTCTTCAAAAAGGGCAAGAAGGAGGACCCAGGGAACTACTGGCCGGTCAGCCTCACCTCCATCCCGGGAAAGGTGATGGAGCAGCTTATCCTGGAGGTCATCAACAAGCAAGTGCAGGAAAAGAAGGTTATCAGGAGTAGTCAGCATGGATTCACCAAGGGGAAATCATGCCTGACCAATCTCACAGCTTTCTACGATGACGTGACTGGCTGGGTAGATGAAGGGAGAGCTGTGGATGTTGTCTACCTTGACTTCAGCAAGGCTTTCGACACTGTCTCCCATGATATCCTCCTAGGGAAGCTCAGGAAGTGTGGGCTGGATGAGTGGTCAGTGAAGTGGATAGAGAACTGGCTGAATGGCAGAACTCAGAGGGTTGTCATCAGCGGCGCTGAGTCTAGTTGGAGGCCTGTAACTAGTGGTGTCCCCCAGGGGTCAGTACTGGGCCCAGTCTTGTTTAACTTCTTCATCAAT
>Ga0181612_145877_pt1 | contig 29163 bp, 15 predicted proteins | sample HoacroProtozoa21_FD_119630 | JGI IMG/M metagenome (GOLD analysis project Ga0181612, IMG submission 119630) | Hoatzin crop microbial communities from Cojedes, Venezuel. Combined Assembly of Gp0051906, Gp0051904, Gp0051908 | reverse complement strand
CCACTACGTTGCCAGTAACTAACTGTACACTGACATTTTTTCTACCTAATGGAAACTTAATGCAGTCAGCATTTGAATTTTCTTTACTTGTTTAAGGCAGGCAACATGCATTTGTCTTCTAAGTCCTCTACAGATTATCTGAGGTAGTCTTCCATGACTGTTCACGTGAAAGTTCTGGTGTCAGCATTTGCCTGTGGGACAGAGCACATAAATATATAGCTTGGCAGTGGAAGCTGTAATTTTCTCCACTGTGGTCATCTGTGACTGAGAATTTGCAGAGCTGCACTCTTAAAAGAACAGATTGCTGGGCTTGGCAATCTGGGAGACAGTTCTGAAAAACAGAGCCAAACCCATAATGCATAGAGATGGAAAATGGTTAGGTCAAGTGACCACAAAAATGGGCCAGAAATAGCAAGGAAGTTGAAATTTTTATTTAAGTCTTTCTCATGTTCTGGGCAAAATATGGAAACACTGGCTCGTTTGCAATTCTAGTAAAAGTCTTTTTATGTTAAATGGTGTTTTCTAAAGTCTTGCAAGCAATTTGGGTACAAATAACTTGGGGGTATTACTGGGAACTAAAATTGCTGTTAGTGCTGTCATCATAGCTTTTAGGAATTCTCAGCTAAAAATCAGCACTCCATCTTCTCTGAAAGACCAAACCTTTCCCCTCTGAGTGCTGGTTTTATTTATCCAAATAGTGAATATGCGCTTAGTGAAGGCTCAATGTCAAGAAAGTATTTTACTGCAAGCATAAACCGTAATCTTGGTGGGGGTTTTTTTGTTTTTTTTTTTCTTCCCCTTTCTGTTACTGCATCAAACTTAAAAAGATTTGTGAGTTTGAAAACTGAATCATCTCAGCTGAAGGCCACTGAACAGACACTGACATTCTGGAGCTGGCAGGCATGCCTCTGCAAACCATGTAGGCATTCCTGCAGCAGAATGGAGCTACTGTCTACCATTGCTCCCACACGTATTTCCAATTTTGTTGCCAAATCTTTTGATGGAAAGTGAGGGTTAGGGTACTCTGCTGTCCTCTCTCTTCTGTAGCTTGCAATTGAGATGCCTTTTTTTTTTTTAATCTCTCACCAATTTCAGCTGTAGCCTGTGGTATCTGGCGCTGCCTCCCAAATGACTCTCGTCTCCCTACTTGCCAACGCACTGTAGCAGGCTGAAAAATGTGGATGCCAACAAATGGCCTCCACCAGACCGAGAGTCACAGTTTGGTTCTCTGAATCAAATCTGTTGGAATCCTAGATTTCAATATACCTTTCACATGTTGTCCATAAACAGATAGGTTATTTCTGTAGCTTGATTATGATTAAAGGCAGTTCGGGAACTCATCACATGGTTTCTAAAGGAGCTGTCAGAAGGAAAGAAGTGGAACCGAGTCCAAGGGACAAATACAAAGGGTCACAGCTGTAAGGGCAAGAAAGCTCTAAGACGTTATGAGCAGACTTGAGATTCCAGCAGACTTACTTCCTCTTTCAGTCTGGAAGCTGCATGCTCAGGAAGCAAACATAGGTGCCTTGAAAACTGTGAGCTTCAGTGCTTGTTTTTTTAAATTCATATTTTATTTTTTACATAAATAGTGATAAAGTAACTCTATATCACCCATGAGAACAGAGAAACTGTAATTCTCCAGGTTCAAGGAATGAGTTTGTTTAGTAAAATTCTAAAAACATACAAAAGAATCCTGAATTAGTAAGGATTCCCAAACCCTAGTTTCTCTCTAAAAGTGAACAAAAAAATGAATTTAATCTATTTCCCTTCAAACAGTTTAAGAATTTTAAAAAGTATGTTCAGTATGCAAATCCCCACTCCATTCAAAAGAATTTAAGACGTGTTTGTCCATCACTTCTTCCAGGGACTCTTTCATATGTCAATCTCCTTTTTTTGAACTCCGGTACTTCTGCAAATCCTGAATCTGGAAAAGAGGTGGAAAGAAAATACATGTATGATAAACTACAAATACAATACCTATGCAGACTTAACTACGTGTTTCTCAGAAGCAGTAACAGACTTTAGCCTTAACCAGTATACTCTGTATCAAAAGTATCAACTGTCATAAAATTAAATGTGTACAGATTAACGTTAACTACTAATTACCACTTCTGATCCATTTCATGCATATTGTCCTGTAATAATACAGGACCTTATACAAAATAAATACATCAACCTGCACTATGCTTAACCACAATATTTCAGTAAAGATTTTAATGCTTATTTCTATTTCATTAATATTACACTCAGTACTATTCAGTAATTGTGAAAGTTAATTCTTTTTAACCAGATATGTTCATGTATCTAAGTTGTTTAAAAAAGCTACTTACATTCTTAAGGTTCATGTATTTTTACAATAAAATATTTGATTAGTCAAAGCTTATTCAAAGAAGTTACTGTAACAAAATTCTGTTTAGTCTTTACAAAAAATATTGTCAGAAAACTTTAACACTGACCTAAGGATTTCATCTGTTCCAGTGGAAATACTGGCTTGGCATATTGGCATTAACTGTTTGAGGTTTAATGAAAGTTTGATCTGAAGCCTGAAGAAATCCCTGGGTGTTCCCAATGTGTCTTTTTAACTTGGCTCTGTACACATTTCTTAAAGTTGGGATTTCACATTACTTAAATTTGGGACTGCAGAAGGCTTTCACTGTATTAAGGTGGTTTTTTGTATTAGCATGCCTAACTATTTAGTGTACTTATTTTTTCCCTAGCTAGTAAATAATAAGGCAAAATAAGCCTATTCTTCCAAAATCTAAACCAAAAATCACTTTTCCTTTTTTGATTCAATTCAGATTTAGGTATACCTTTGCCCTACTGGGCAAGAGTATTAAAGAACGCTTGTCAGCTGGAGATCACAGTGTTTTCAGAACACTGTAAAATGTGGTGCCAGAAGAATCTGCCCTGATCTCTACTGAAACTATTCTACTTAGAATTTTATACTATCAGTGCCAGTTAGAGGTTACTGAAATACTGTTAACTGCCCAGCAATACTCCAGGTCTCAATTTTTATCCCAATGGAGAGGCAACAGGTTTGTTCAGAGTTTCTGCATGAACATTATAATTTACACAGGCAGAAAATTAAAAGCAGTTCACCATATCCAGTTACCTTTTACTCTCTTTTCTTCCGTAATTGCCTTAAGTAGCCCACGAAACATAAACATATCAATTAGTTACTTGTATTTTCATGAATGATTCTGATCTAATTAGTCAAAGCATTTAATGCTGTGCTGTACCAACAAGAGATTTAGTGACAGGCAGCAACAGTCATCTGTACTAGGAGTTTGGTACTTTACTTAAGAAGCTTAATTTAGGATTTTTAAAGAATGTGGCACCCCACCTACAGGGAAGCAGCAGAATTAAAAAAAATACCACAATATACAATACAGCAATACTTAGTCTGACAGGGACTAGACCTGCTTTCTTACTTTAAAGACTCCATGGATACATATTACGGCTTATCAAAAAAGGTCTCAAGCTAACTATATCTGAGAAAGTAAACCTGGGATAAGAAAAGTACAAAAAGAGAGAAGCCTGAAGCTTTTAAATAAGGACTGTCCACACCCTCATGGTAATCAAAGTTTTGCATGCTATACCATCTGTGTGAAAAAATATGCTTTGGAATGATTTCAAGATTGAGAGTTTAGCCCTGGAGACGTTAGCTAAAAAAAAAACAAACTCCAAGAATAAGGGAAGTGTATGAAACAAACTTGGAAAGTTGTCAGAGTGAAATTGTTACTTCATTAATGCCAACGGCAAAATGTAGCCATTGGTAGTATCTAAATTTCACTCTCTGAGTTTGCTGAATCTACCTTTTGTCCTTTAGAGCAAATACTTCCTAGTCTTTTCTTCCCCCTTTTGTCCAAACCTATGTTGACAAAATAATATTTCCCATAACTTTTAAAGTAATTCTGGCATGTTTATTACGCACATGTCAGGCACTGTCAAAGAGAGGAGGCTGAAGCTTACACTACTGGAGAACAACACTTTTCAATATTTCACCAAGGAAAAATAATGGCAGTAATACTATTCTGTTTTTTTTAAAAATATTCTTTAGGCTCAAAACAGAAAATAAATGTTTAGGCACCATTCCTCACAGAAGAAACACATATGCAAGTGAGATTTTTAGTAAAGAAAACATGCAGCTGTTGGTTTGGATTGGATTTAATAACTACTTGAAGAAAATACAAAATCTAGTCTTACAGATACTGCTGTTTCTAGTCAAGTTACAAACAGAAGTTCAGCAAATTCTGCTTGCTTTGGACATACCTGTTCTATTCTTCCCTTTTGTCCATAAGAATGGTGGACTTTGTTTTCTCTTTCCTTTAGATTCACTATCTATTTGGTGAAAATTCAGACTTTGAAGCTCATCTGGGTCAACAAAGAAATCACAGAGAAAACCATCAGCTGCTAATGAATCACACGGGCCTGTGGATGAAGAGTTATTCCATGGGGTCTGGTCAATCAGAATTTCTCGGCTCTTAAATGCTGTGTCTTTAAATTCTTCCAGAAAACTTTCAGAGTACTCCTGAGAGTACTCACTGAAAGTTGCAAAGCAATCCTCTTTTTTGGAAGAGTTTTTGGAAGAATGATTAGAGCTATAGCACGTCCTGAAAGGCTGTCCTTGAACATGAAGAGAATTCGTAACATATAGATGAGCAGAATCTTCACAGTCCTTTGGCACAGCAAATAAATTTTTCTTCCCTCTTGTGATTACTTCTGAAGAACATGCTTTCTTTTGCATACAGCTTGGAAGATCAGAGCCAAAAAAACCTTGATGATCATTCAGTGGAGGAATTATCACTTCAGATTCCATGTGAGATGTTCCTGGTAGAGAAAAATTTGAACCATTCTGTTTAGAGAATGAAAAATTAACTTATTTCTCTACATTTTACAGAAAACCAAGATGCCATCAAGCATTTTGATTGCAGTCTGTTCCTCAGAATAACTGACCTTTCCATGATTAGAAGATAAAGGTTCTAATACACTCAGATTTTCACTTGGTTTCAAAGGAGACACATTTTCCTAGTAATTCAAGATACTACCTGTGCTGTTTTGTCCCTTACCAAGCATCTCTGAAGACTGACGATTTTGTTTATAATTGGGATAGAATGTGTTGAAGTTATTACGGTTTTCTGGGGGTGATTCACTTTTCACTGCTGTTTCTAGTGCAGCAGCAGCAGCAGCATTTAGGCTGTATGAAGATGTCATGTCACTAAAATGCTGAAACAAAAAAAAAGATACTGGAGGAGTATTTATAATACATGTCTACACTGTCAAATATGAAAAGTTAAACCAGTTGTTAGGGTACTAAGATGTATATTTTTGTATACTAGAAATAAAAAGACTTACCAATACAGAAGGAGATGCATGTACAGCAGACAACGTGCCACCTGTCTTAAATCTATAAATAGTGTGTCTCTTGAAACACAGGGAAATCAATACCTTAATATACTTTATTCTCTTTCATTAATCCCAGACTGTAGGAAGTATTGTCTGCAATGGATTGGCACATATCATACATCATAGAGGAATTAAACTGATGAGATCTTTTTCTGTTTGTCCTCCCATTTTCTTGACTGATAAAAGCTGTGCATTTTTAATCTAATTAGCTGACTATATTCAGCCTATAATTTTCCCAGACTTGTCCCATCTGAAACAGTAGGAGCACATAATTCTAACTGCAGAGCGGACAATTTAGTGAATGGAATTCTTCTGCTTAACCTTTTGGGCACTTTCAAATGCTTTATAAGTGGTGGGTTTACTGTTGTGTAAGAAGTCAGGAAGGAAGGAAGGAAAGGACAAGAGTCCTGAAAATACTTAACTGGAAAACATTTCTTGTATCAGGGAAATATATAAGCTTGTATGCTGATACAATACTTGATACAATGAAGCTTGAAGAGGAAGCTGATCAAATGAGTATTTTTCCAGTTAAGGAAATGTTCTAATCATCTTCACATGAACAAAATGGTGAATTTAGAAAATCTGCTGCGAATTAGCAGGTTTAACATTTTAGATATGAATGATATGCTAAAGCATAGAATTCCTTTTTTAAATGATACCAGCAAATGCGCATGTAGCTACAGATAAGAAAAACCTATACTACAGCAGTGCAAAAAAGATTGATCTAATACATAAATGAATTTTGGCCAACCTTTAAAACTTTTTTTGGAACCTCTGGCAGAAGTTCCTGAAGTTGATTGAAGCTTGCAGGAAACAACCTGTTCAGAGAAGATCCCTTCTTCAACATAAGCTGAGCAACCAGAGGGTTGATACATGGAAAAGTAAGCAGGCATTTTTCTGTCTGGAAATGGAAATTATTTTATTAGATTGATATCTGACAAACTCTTTTTTCTTTTTTTTTTTTTTTTTTTTGGTTCTACAGAATGACATCCCTATAAATAGGTTGTACAGTATATAATGGAAATAGAGCTTTCAAAGAGTGCACTTCTATAGCCTGATGAAAACTTTTTTTTTTTTACTAATGGTGTAACAGGTATCATTTTTGCAAACGAGTAAGTTCTGCATAAGAATTTGATAAAAAGCAAGCACAGTCTAAAGATGTTTCTGTTCTAAAGGATGAAACCAGTGAATCATGTACACTTGATTTGAAAATGCATTACCAGATTTACCATTTATTCTCACTTTTGACGATAATTACCTAAGTCAAGATAAACTGACAAAGCTGTTTTGATCTACAAAAGCTACATTAGTAAACAGCAAAGAGATAGGTGCCAAAAGCAGGAGTTGCTAGGAGGAGACTGAATGTCACAGGGAGGGCAGCAAGTTGAAAGCTGCAGCATTTTAAGAATGTCAGTTTCCAATTTCTGACTTTCATAAAGCTCGCACTCAACAGATGCTGGGATCTAATATATTTAACAGAGACAAAATACAATCAATGACTCCTCTTGTTTTTTTTACCAGTATCCTTAATGTCTAAATTAGAAAACCTGTAATCCAATATCCCACACTTAAAAGGCCATGCCAATACCTGCTTTAAAATGCTTCTGAATTTTGCAAAAGCCAAAAAGCATTTCAGCTTTTCACAAGCTTCCACAGAAAGTGAACAAATCCCTATGTTTAATTTGAAAATCTTAATATACAAGTTAAAGAACATCATATATTTGACTGTGATTGATGGACCTATTCCAGCACTTCTTATAAATACCCAATATCAACTACTGCATGAGAAGTTAAAGAAATTTCTATTATCTTGTATTAAAGCAAGTCTGTAAGCAATGCCACTGATTTCAGTGATGTATCAGCACTGATCAATTTGTCTCCCTACCCGAGTGAGCCATTGTATGTTTATTTTGTACAATTTGGATAGTTTTTTAAACTTAGTGCCTAGTACTGTAGAACTATACACACTGGCCAGCAGATGTGGAGGATAAACTGTGCTACCGGCTAATCGTGAGATCATGGGGAAAGTCCAAGTTGCACCAAATTGTGCTGGCAAGGATGATGGAAGCATTATATATATCTGTGTATATATATGCATATATATATAAACATGTGTTTGTGTGTGTGTATATATAACCAGGCTTATTTTAAAAATACATTTTAAGAGAACAACAAAAACAGCCTAGAACTTTATGAGTCTGAGAAACAGGGTGAAAACAGTGTAATTTAATGGAAAGATAAGCAAACCTCAGATGGCAAGACAGAAAGCCAGGATTTGTCCAACCACTCATGAGGACTGACACTAGATGCTATCAAAATGTTGTCAGCAATCTGACGAATTACGGCTGCTGCCTCTTCAATTCCTGGCGTAAGAACTACCTAAAAGTGATACATAATATTTTTGTTAAAACTTATACTAAGGTATGTCTTAATTTGCTACACAAGGTAAACGGGAAAGCTTAAAGAGCACCCTGAACACATCAGCTGGTAATGCGGAGTAATTAAACCTGATCCATGCTTATCACATGGAAGTACTCCAACCTCTGACCAGTTGCTTGGCCGCAAATTACACTCCTTTTTTATGCAAATCATATAAAGGTGAAATTAGTTTATTCTATAGGTCTTTTTATATGTGATCAAGTTTCTGGGTATAATACGAGTTCCTAACAAAACAGGTAATTCTGAGATGCCTAATACAGTTTAAGAAGATGCGTAACCCTTTAAGGTGTAAGTAATTTCCACACAAACTACACTGCTGAGTACATGGAATGAAAAACTCTTTGTCCTCTCTTTAACCTTCATGTAACCAAATAAATTTTAAACAAATTTTTATATGCAAGTACGTAAATAATTGTCTAAAAAAGATGTTACTTCATGCAAAAGAAATACGTTACAGTCATCAACTTGTGATGTCGAATGAAACTTTTGCCTCATTTTTTAACGTTGGTTATTCTAGATACTGCATTTTCTGATTTGCAATGAAAAAAAGTTATTTTATCTTGCCACATTAAAAAAAATGCAAACTAGCGTACACCAGAGAAAACAACACTTTCTTCTGCTACATTAGTAACATGGTATTAATCTAAAGCTTCAAATTAAGACATAAGGATTAATAAACGTTCTAATAATTTATAAAATCAAAGGTACAATCTCATATCTTGACTCCTAGTCATAAAAACACTTCAGCAGCTATTTGAATCTGATTCAACTTGTAATGGATTCAACATAGTCTTTTCACTGACTTTAGCAGCACTGAATTAAGCTCCTCTCATTTTAGTAATTTTGAGCCATTTTATGTTTTTGATGTAGAACGCATACGTTAAGCACTTTAGAAATATCATAGTGAAGATTAAAACAGAAAGGTTTTTACCAAAAAAATTACCTTCACTTCAAAGTCTTCTGACTTCTGTGTAAGTTCAATTAGAGTGGCATAAATTAAGACAAGGTTAAGCAGAGTATTGCCCCTGAGACTGTACCTATAAAACAGTTTCATTGGACAGTTAATATATAATATGCTCATGTAATAATTCCAAAACATTTATTCCATGTGTTAATAAATGTCTGTTTCATTTCCTGGAATTCAGAATACTAGTACAGTTTGAGCATTAATATCTGTGAAAGGAGAACTAGGACACGTTAAGTGACTGAGTGCTGAAGGATGCTCTGTGAGGAAGAAAACGGAGTCAGCCCACAGCAAAGCAAGCATGGCCTGAAGCAAAAGGATTGGATGAGGGTCAGCCACTGGCAAAAAATCAGAGAGAAAAGGTGATGCATGGAAAATTACCACTTGCTCATAGAAAAGAATCTCACAGTAGGTAATAAAGAATGCTTATGAAATATTTCAAGAAAAGCTGTGCTTCCATAGCAAAAGGAGAACTATTAATCGATTGGAAGAACTCTTGAAGAATGTCTCCCTGTTGCAAATGATATACAGTGATGATAACACAGTAATTCGTAACCAACGTATTTCTAGGGGTTAATTTAGTTCAGCTATAAAGAATAATTCCAGTGGTTAATATCCTTAGTCTTGTGAAATTTCTGGACGTGTTGATTTGAAATACACCTCACATTAGCATTACCTGCCTCAAATCCTGTTATTTTATAACCACCATTTCTTTGCCTCTTGTGTAGACTAAAAAGATCCTAACACATGAAAAACATCTTTGCCAATTTTTTTTGGGTCTCCAGTGATCACTGTTACTGCTCTCATTCAATGGAGTTTTTCAGTAGGAGCATGACAACACTGTAACTAATTGAAAAGCCCAAAGCACACTGGAAATATGAGCTTACAATATTCATATTGTTCTAAGAGAAATGTGATCCTACAGAGAAATTCAAAGAAAAAAGAATGTTAGCTTGTTCTAATAAGCAGCTTCCTTTAGTGATAAGTTTGTTTTGAAAATACCAAGACAACAAACGACTTTCATAACTTACTCTAAACTCAGTCTTTCTCTGGAATAGAAAACAATCCAACAGCATGTATATTGGAGCGATAATGCCATCAGCTTCGATATTACATTGTCACAGGATCTCTCATAATTTAATTCTTCCATACTCTACCATAAAATAAATACAAAAAGTAAAAACTAAATAAATGTATTACCATAGCTGTCACAATCTTTTAATGTGCATCGCTGTATTATGCAGAAGTTAGATGAAATATAAATACAGCTAAATAATATAGGTCTTAAAGACACATCTGGCAGTCAGGAACACTAGGTTATATTCCCAACTTTTATTTTGTTTGACTTTTAAAAAGCTGATTCACTGCTTCATGCCTCTTTTTCCCCCTCTGTAAAAAGGAAACACTGCTGCTAACTTTTTAGGACCTTCTTAAGTTTTTTGAGAACTTTCATAGTGTAAAATAGTGTTATAAACCTCTGAAGTACTTAACCTATACAAATCATGTTATACCTACACTGAATATATAAAGTAGAACATAATAATTGCAGTAGCATTTGCAGTAGCATGTAGGACTGTCTATGTGTTGTGCTTGCAGTACTAATTGATTATTTTAATCTTTATTTATCTTTCAGTAGCAGTTCTTCTACTTGTAAAGTCATTTGTCTTGCTGCATACCAGAATTTAAGAATTAAGCTATTGTCTAAACTATTACTTTTTTATTAAAAGTAGGACAAATCATTCTTTAGACTAATTCAGATAACCACCTGAAATTGGAGGAATTAACATGCACACTGGTAAGAGAAAACAGTCACAGATACATTTAAATGGTTATTAAAATATTCCTTCATACAACCCTACTTTCAAGTATGCATCCTTTAAATAAATTTAATATAATCCATTCCAAGCTCAAATGTTACACTTCTGTGAAGAAATGTAAGTACAGACATGAGAACATTTTAAACTAGTCAAACTGGCACAGACAGAATTTTAGAGTTAATGAATTTGGAAGTAATTTGTGTTGTGAAAAAATGCATGAATTAAATATTATTATGAGGAAGAAAAAATATGTTAGAACGCTGCAGATATGGCCTAGAAGTGACCCAATGCATAACAGAATTTGGACATACTAGTTCCATTTTGTACCTGCAAAAAGATAGCCGTACACTCATCTATCGTCAACACAACATATCGATCTGTACTTCCAAACAGCCTTAAGGAGTAACTACTGCTTCTTTCAACAAAGGTAATGCTGTACCTGAAGAAGTCAAATTATTTTATTAAATTTCAGGGAAGTAAAATAACAAGATTTTCTTAAAGGAAATGAATAACATATATCTCAATACAATTTTTTAATTTACACAGTCTGTTCATAGCTTGATCTTTCTCAAATGCTCAAGTTCACTTTAAGACACATTCAAAGAATACACATCAATGTAGCTGTGATGTAATAAAATATAATTGGATTAATTAAATTATGTTGCTAATCATACTGAATATGACCAGCCTTTGTGTTTACAAAAAAAAAAGATACAATACAGAAACTGAGATAGATAAAACAAGAAAATAGATACTCCTTTTGAGTAATTCAATGTATGTTGCATTTCTTTGCTTCATTTCAAGATTGTGCAGCACACGGAAAGCAAACTGAGTGAAAACTCCCTGACTGCCATTGGTATGATCCTAAATTTTTGTGAGTGAGTGAGAACTGCCAGCAGCACATCCTCCTGTTACCCACTGTGTTAGCAAAGACTTGTTGAGCGAACGTCTCTTGCTTAGGGTTTTCTGGGAGTCTTGGCTGACTAAAAGGGGAAATTGAGAAGAGACAACTATCACACTACTTGGTCTCATCCCTAGGAAACACATGAGACCTAAACCTGAATCTGCCAGCAGTAAGTCCTCTAGAAACTTATATGGACAGTGTATTCAGGCATTAACAAAAAAGTGAACTATTAAGCTTTTCTGAAACCATATAGCTCTTTCCTCACCTATCTAATTACTTCATCAGTGCTAAAAAGAGCTAGTGAGAAAGTACCAAAAAGCATTCTTGTCTATTTAGCTTATGGCCAGGCTGAACAGAGAATTTGAACAGCTCAGAGTTTAAAATTGCATGTCAAATTAAATGTTCAAATTCTAAATGTCAAATGTATACTTTTTTTTTCTTTCCTACTGAACTTTACTTAGACACACCTCAAAAATGGCTTCATAGCTGACTCAAGCATACAGCAAGGATCAAAAATAGCATATCTCTTCAGCAATATGGTGAAATCAACCATCTGTATCTCTGGCACTATGTTTAAGAGATGCTGCTGCTCTGTCCCCTATTTCTTTCTTGTTTTTTTGTCCCCATGATAAAATGTACTTTTATCAGGTATTTATTATTGTGAAAGCAAAATGCAAGAAAATTACATCAAATAAAATAATATGCATGTGCAATGATTCACAAGCATGAAAATTTTTGTACAGGTTAAAGAATATTCAAAATTAAATGAGTATTAGATCTGAATTTTACAAATAAAGTAGTACTTGTTGTTAACTTAGCCTCTCCTAAAAGCTGTGATACATCAGAAAATGAGACTGCTATTGTTGTTTGTTCTGGTTTTTTAGCATAGCTCTAGTAGCTTAAAAACAAAAAATCTAAAAGCAATTTTTATGAAGAATTAAATACAAAATCTTCCAAGCACCAAGAAGCATGAAAGCTAGAAATGTTTTGGGGTAACATTATGATTTTCAGGGAAAAGTAGACCATTTAAAAAGTTGTTTTGATTAAAAGTGCTAGCTCATCATTAAAATAAACAAATCAGGCAAATCCATTCTGGTTGCCCTCTGTGTGAATCTATAGAATTAAGCCATCAACTTTAGCAGAAAAATTCTCTTCTTGTCTCTTAAAATGCTAATAGTGTAATTGCAGTAATGTACCTGATAGCCAAGTAGATGTCTATTACATGATACAATAGGCCAAGACACATGTTCTGGAAAACTGAAAATAATTAGTCAATGAGATTAAATAGATTATTTTCACTCACTTGGATTCCAAGAGCTGAAGAATATCTGGCATATTAAGAAGGCCTTCAGTTGTCAGAAATACATATGGAATCTGTACCTCCAGAAGAAAGGAACCACAGTGATTCCCTGAAACATTTTGTGTATGTAAGATAACAGCTTAATAAGCAAAACACTAAAGATACATTTAGGTATGTAAATAGACATATCTTTTAAAATGCAGCTTTTATTCATTCCCATTAAAATTATTCCTTTATACACTTTTTGTTTTCCAGATGAAACTCTTCTGAATCTCTTTAAAATTAAGCTTTGATTTATACTTCTTTAGACCTACAGCAACATTCTCTTAGGATGAGGAAGGGTGGATACCGCTTGTAGTAACTGTAAACAACCTGTGAGCTTGGCACAAGTGTTTTATCAACCAACATTTACTACTACAACCTGGCCAAAACTAAGCTCACACTCTAAGAAAAACTCCTTCCTGTTTTGCTTGTTAGATTACATAATTTGTTACTCTTTCTCTTCTACAGGCACACAAATGTAGCATTTTAGGGAACAGAAAATGCTTTCTTTCATATGTCAGCCCAATTGTTTATTACAAATCTGGAGAGCACTTACCCATTTGTATTGTTTCAGGGAGGGTGGTTTTAAAAGTCATGTAAGTAACATTCAGATTTTTGCACAGATTTTTCCAGCAAGAGTTTTCAGAATAATCATATTCCATTACTAATGAGAAGTGTGTCCAAGGGAAATCAGCGCCAATTTGCTGATTATGTACAATAACACAGGAATATCTACTAAGGCTTAAAAAAACAGCAAAATACTAATAAAATTAAGGTCAGGTAGAATTACCCTCAGAACAAAACAAACGCATTTTTACTTTGAAGAATTTTCACCATTTAAAGTCTGTTTACAAAAAGGAATTTACCCTTCCTGAATTTAAAACTGTATTCCTTTAAAAATTAATTTAAAAATTAAAAGCTGTACTTCCCCCTCCAATTATCTACTTGAAGTATTCACGTTTTCCTGCAACATCATAATTTGTGCTTATTTCTCTCATGTCCTTCCCCCCTACCTTTTTCTAAAACATGCAAAACAAATACATTATTCTAAGCAGATTTTTGTAAAACATGCAAAACAAAATGAAAAGTTAAAAACATGCAATTGCATGTTTTTTAAAAGTTCTTCTGAGCCTCACAACTAAGCATTTTACTAGAGTGTGGAAAAAATTCTCCCCTCCCAGAATGAAAATGTAGATCTGTATTCTAAAATGTTTACTCCAGACTGGAAAGTCCCATGGAAATGAACAAGAGTAACTGAAGTTTCACTGATGCCAGACCTGAGTAAAGATGTTGTTCTCAGAAATCAAGAATTTAACTTACGTGCTTATGATATCTTTACAGCCTAAAGAAGTTCCTTTTTTCTCGGAATTCAAATCCATAGTTTTTAAACCTGCATAAAAAGAATTAAAGCCTTAATCAAGCAAATGAGCCTCTGTGAGTACGAATCGACGCACAACATTAAGCAGCTAATATGCAACAACACAGGATATTCAAATTTTATGTTATTACATTGTGTGTCTTGATAAAGTCCTACACAATTTAGGTTTGTATTGCAGTGGCAGGTATAATGATTTAGAGACTTCCATTTTGAACCCAAGGAAGAAGTAATGTGAACACACTTCATGTCTCACAAACTCACAACCCAACTACCTTAAAAAGAAAATTAAAGGCTAGTGCAAAAGGAATCATCTTTGCCCCATTATAATTTAAATTCCTTTACACTTTCTGTACACTTAAAGTTTTACAAGTATGACTGGAAGATGTAGCTTTGTGTAACACAAATGCCTCTCTTCAGAAGTTTAGTTAGTTGGATTGACCTGTGTTTGCAACCAAATCTCAAGATCTTAAAACAAATAAAATACTTTTCATTAAATATTATTACTAGTAAAAGCATTGTGACCATGGCTCCTCCCTTTCAAAACATTCTGAAAGACAGGCTTTCTTCTTTTAAGAGCACAGGAAATTTAACTTTTTTTTAAAGGCAAAATAACAATACAATACATGACATTGTTGATAAGGTTCAAGCAAGCAGTTACAAAAATGGATTTTAAAAAGCAATATGAAAGGAATCAGTGGCTTGCATTAAACACAAGTACAGGCTCAAATAACTATCTTCCTGAAACATGTTTGTTTTACCAGCTGAATGTGTGACGTTGAAGAAGCTTGTACAAAAATTACCCAGAGGTACAATGATGAATTGATGAAAGTGTTGCTTGTATCAGTGGGGGGCCGGGCTATTGAAAACAGTATTTTTTTTCCTTGAGTTTAATAGATTGCTACAGCTTATGCTTACATATTTAGCAAATTAACAGACAAGGTCAGTAACAGATGGCTAAGGAAAATCATGATGCGTACCTAACTACTCATTTACGGTTTTGTGCTAGTGAGCTTAGTTAAGACTTCTAAATTCTAACTGCTCTTAATAAGCTTGCAAGGAAAAAAAACTTGTGACCACCGATCAGCTAAAATAAAACAGACAATCTGACCAAGACAGGAGATGCAATTATACTGCAATGGGCTGCCCACATCTGCTTTGTGTTCTGTTAAATAAATCTTTGACTTGGCAGATAAACTATCATTCTCTTGCAATAGAAAACATCATACTAGGACTGTTCATCAGGGGAAAATAAAATTACCAGAAAAAAAAACAGGCAAGAAAGAAAACAAGGTAGAGTAGTTAGGAAATAGAAAACTGTGAGAAAAATATATAGAAAGGTTCCTGATGAGGAGAAAAGGAAGAAACACCTGCAAAAAGCATACAAAGGGAATGCAGCAAAGCACAGAATAACAGCCACTTTTTTTTTTTTCAAAAATACACATAAGAATAATTATTTACCTTCTACTCTAGATAAAGTGTGAATGAGGGCAGCTTTTTCTCTCTGAGAGTCCATTCTTGTTATGATTAGTATCTGGAAGAAGACAAGTAAAAGACTCTGGTACTCTAAAAAAAAAGTTCTTTCGGTCTGCATACATCTTTCTTTCTACTTTGCACAGGAAGCACGAGATTGACTAGGTAGCAAAAATGGAAACCTCAGTGTTTTCCAGAACAACAACCATAGAATCATAGAATACCTCAAGTTGGAAGGGACCCATAAGGATCACTGAGTGCAGCTCCCTGCTCCTTGTAGGACTGCCTAAAACTAAACCATATGATTAAGAGCACCGTCCAGACACTCCTTGAACTCTGACAGGCTTGATGCTGTGACCACTTCCCTGGGGACCCTGTTCCAGTGACCAACCACCCTCTCTGTGAAAGACTTTTTCCTAATGTCCAGTCTGAACTTCCCCTGATGCAGCTTCATTGATTTCCTCATGTCCTATGCCTGGTCACCAGGGAGATCAGCACTTCCTCCTCCGCTGCCCCCCTTGAGGAAGTTGTAGACTGCAATGAGGTCACCCTGCAGCCTTCTCTTCTCCAAGCTGAACAAACCCAGTGACCTCAGCTGTGCCTCCTACGTCTTGCCCTCGAGGCCTTTCACCACCTTGGTCACCCTCCTCTGGACTCACTCAAATAGTCTGATGTCCTTCTGTAAGGCCCCTCTACCCCTGAGGGAGTCCACAGCTCCTCCCACTTTAGTACCATCTGCATGTTCACTTAATGTACATTTGACTCCTATGTCCAGATCATTTACAAAAACATTAAAGAGCACTGGCCCTTAAATTGAGCCCTGGGGAGCCCCAGTGGTGACTCCCACCAGTCTGATGTAACCCCATTTACTATCACCCTTTGAGGCCAACCCCTCAGCCAATTCTCACCCAATGTATTATGGACTTGCCTGGCTGTGTGCTGGACAGTTTATCCAGAAGATGTGAGAGACAGTATCAAAAGCTTTGCTAAAATCCAAACCTACCACATCCACTGACTTCCCTTGGTAAATTAGAGGGGTGACCTTGCCATAAAAGCAAATTAAGCTGGTTAAACAGGACTTTCCCCTCATGCGTGGGGCATTTAATCACTCTCACTATTGGGGTGTGACACATGTAAATATTATTAGTGTGTTAGATCTTGTCAGAAAAGAACTTCTGGATATCGGTCAGCCTGACAAGCTGAAGACAGATTTCTATTTCCATATGTGCATGAAACAAGCCACCTGGCGACCCACTGGCTCCTTTCAAAGCAGTTTTGCACAACTGCATTTTAAAATGCAGACCTGCTTTTTCTCACACAATACAACAGTGTACTCATTACATGTGTTTTGAGCTAGATGACATTTTTAGTCATGTTCTATCTAATCATGAGTACACAAGATAATGAAACTAAGAGTAAAGTTCAGTTTATTCTCTTCCATTAGCAACTTCTTGCTTACAAAGGAAACGTCCTATTATAATCCTGCATTAATAACAATTTTGGCTAATAAAAGGATAACAAGATTATCACATTTCACATCATATTAACTGATGCTGATGTGATAGAACAGGAAATGGCTTATTCAATACAACTTTTACTTCTTATCAAAACCAGAACCCTCATCCTGCCTATTCTGGCTCATTGAAACCGGTCTCTGAATGTTAGGGAACAGTAAACAGTCCTATAATTGTGAAAAAAATCACATATATCCTTAGATTGCATGTGTATCTCTGTGTGATCTTAAGTCAAACACGCAAGTCAAAACTCAGGAGAGTTACAGTTAAAAAATTTTAAAATCATATATAGTGGAGTTCAGAAGAAAAGCAAAATTGCCACTGAGCTGACACTAAGATGATAAAGTTGTCATATGCCTCCTAGTACAGCATAATCCTAGTATCACAAAGCGAAACGTGTTACTCTTAAGAAGAAGAAAATAATGCTGAAATCAGTTTAGAGGGACTATTGAAAGACAGACATCAAGACAATCAACACCATTTCGTTTTGGTTGCTTCATTTCCATTTTAAATTCTAAAAGGGTGTACAATAAGCTATGATACTTTTCTTCTCATGAAAACTTAATCCAAAAATGTTCAGAGCTCTTAGTGCAACCCTTAACAGAAAAAAAAGAAGAAGAAAGCTCAGGAAGTGAATTTTTGAAAGAAACTAAAATAAATTAAAGTAAGCTTGAAGATTTGGGTATCTTGGCTGTTTGTTCAGCAGCATCAACTCTATTCCTAACAGCCAGGACACGTAGAAAAGTACATATATTATCCCTGCTGTTCCATTATGTGATAAGTATTCTGTAAATAAATAATAAATGTCCTGCAAAGGAAAATGGGGTTTCGCATCGCATCGTGTCACCCAAAATATTCACATATCCAGAAAAAAAACATCTTTGGATAACTTGAATCTCGTATTTTCCATGCTGTAACCATCCCTTATGGATATTTTCTTCTTATATAATTATAACGCCAGGAGACAGGTCTGATACATGGGTTAAGCAGAGGTCATCTATGGATAACAATACCCATACACTCTCCATGGTGTGTGTGCTCTGAGCCACACTGTACAAGTACACAATCCTAACTTGTGCTAGGATTCTCTTTGTATCAGATTGGGGCCTTCAAATAAAAGATTATAATATGCTTTTCAGTAAGTGATGTGATACAATACACTTATCAGGGAAACAAAACCACCTGCAACAAGATGAAGCCCTGGCAATGTTAAAACTCATATGCACGTTACTTCAGTCATGCAATAATGGAAGATTTGATCAAACAGAAATCTGCACTGCTCCTGAGAGAGGTCTTTTAAACTTATTTAACAGATACTGAGGGTGTAAAGGTAATTATGAGACTTTCTTCCATAAACCAACCCGTGTTGAAAGATGGATTTATAATTACTGCCATAGTTTGGAGCAGTTTTGTTTGCTTAGAGAAATTGTTCACATTGTTAACCTTAACACTCTGTTCCTCTCCGTAACTTTGCATCCATTTTAACATTTGACACTGAAGCTCTGTTATTTTGGGATTTGTTTCATGTTTTTTCTGGCTGCTGTACTGTACAATCTTCAGCTGCCTCCAGATGTTATTCAAACAGGATTCTAAGATGTTTTTATAGATATCCTTTGCCTTGTACAAATAACCTGTTAATAAAGCAACCAAAGAAGTAATTACAGTGACAAAAGATAATTGGCAAGGATTGTGTTCAATCTACACATACATTTAAAATTTACGTGAAGGTATCTCGCACAAAAAATATGAAAATATAATGGCTCACCAATATGGAAGCATACTATTACTACTAATTAGGTACGTAAGTTGCCTTTATAAAACTGCTGTACCTGCTGTAGTATCTCCTATATGAATTCAGCTAGAACTATGGAACTTTGCATTTTATAGGTGCAGATACCAGCAGCAGCAGTGTTATATTTAACTGCATTATAATGTTTATACTAAATAACAACTTCATTTATATGCACTGTCCAAAGTTTTGCTTGTCATGTATTTTCACCACTTCACATTATCACAACTATTTCTCAGCTCTGAATGATGCCTTTTGTATACAAATAAACAATGACTTCAAATAAGTGAACAATGCTGGGGTTATTTCAAAATGCATAAAGAAAAAATGCATCTAAGACAACTATGTGATGAATGACACAGCACAGTCGAACATAGAGAGTACTACAGGGCCTACTTAGTATCTGGCTCAGTTTTCTAAGTTTTTTTCATATCTTTTTCACTTGTGCAGTTTCCCATGTGAGGTTTTGCTGGGATCTGGAAGGACAGGTGCTGTGTAACTCTGAAATAACATCTAGGAGTGCTTTTGCTACAATAGAGCAGAGGAAGAACAACTGCTCATTTGTTTCACTCCCATCCTCCTACACTGTTTATAGTAATTGTAGAAAAGAATTCTACTTAGGATTCTACTTTGAATATTGATTCATTCTGTATTTTTCTTTGTACTCTTTTATTGCTAGAAATATTTAAGTGAATGCAAAAGAATTGCTTTTCTGCACACTTCTGTTTATGGCAGATGTTTTCCATTTTACATCAATTTTAAGGAAACATCCTCCATCAAGGGATAACTCAGAGTGGTTGAAGTTAGATGCTCTGAACCACCTTATTTCCTATGAAGACAGTGGGAGCCCAAATTTCCTAGGGCATTCAAAAAAGCTAAATTCAGCTCCTTATGAATCTATTTTAATAGATACATTTGAAAACTCACAATACACAACTATGGGAACTTGAAAAGCACGGCATTATCATTTCAGGTATAAAACTGGGTTACGACAAATTTTCGTATTCCAAAACCAAATAGCATAAGACCAGGCAAGACCAAAGAAAAAAAAAGCTTCTGTGTGAGTCCATTGCTAAGAATTGGACTGTTACTTCAAATTCTCTCCTCGTGATGTATTATGTAGTATTTCAGATTTTGCTTCAAATGTCCTCAGATTTAAGTACCTCATTTCCAAGGAGCCTAGGAATACTTTTAGGTGGAAATTGGTCCACGCTCACAGAAGGTGGATGCTAAAGAACAAAGGACCTGCCATTTTTGCACATTACTCAGTTTCCATACAGAGATTCCGATGAAAACTTGTCACTCTGAGATACAAGACAAGACATTATATATGTGGAAGTTCATATAATGTTTCTTAGGCAAATCAATGTAATAACATATACAGTGGTACATTAGTCATGAACTGAGCATATACACTACCAAACTACAATCTGCAGTGAATTCATTTCTAATGACGGAACAGAAATAAGGAAGCAAAGGGAGTTGAATATCATATTGAAGCTATGCTGGAGGTATATCGATGGCAAAGCATTACAGCCTACAAACATGAAGGATGGATTGCAGAACACACACAAAGCATTGCGTTTCTCAGTATCACTATTCACTTCTAAAAACCAACCTAGTGCTGTGTCCAAGCCACACGTCAATAGAAGATCTCGAACTGTCACCAGCAGGTGCACCAGAGCAGCATGTCTGAACAGCGTGATCTCCTTGTCATCTATTTTACCTTTACAAATAGAAGACACAGGTGTGTTCTGTATAAAGTTTCAGAAATCACACTATGCATATATAATCAATTAAAAAGATCCTGGTATCCCAGAATTTTCATAAATACACTTAAACAGACGTAATCTTGAAATGTCAGATCTAGTGGTCTTGGCAAACAGCTTATGATATAGCATAAATTTTCTCATCTCATGTGACCTAGAGCAAGTGGCACACAGAGAAGCGTTTTTGAAAGGTGTGTAGGGATAGATGGAGTTTGCTGGAGGAGGGGACAACAGTTCCCCAAGGTGTGCCATTAAGTCCACACTGCCTTACTGATTTTAGGAAGGCAAACTTTAAATACACATGGAAACTGATAAATTTCCCACCTTTTGGTCTATCATGCTAGCCCAGCTGTTCACATTACTATGTCCTCATCTGACTAGCCAAATCACTAAACTTTTCAACAGCACTGTAAATCCATCTAACCCATTTTCCAAACATTTCAGAACTCTTTGCAAGAAATCAAAATGGCAGATTATCCTCTAATCAATAAGCAATTTTAAAGCAGTGATAACTTCAAATTGAGCTTTTCACAGGACCTTTTCAACAAATTTTAGACTACAAAAGCCACGTTCCTTATGGCAAATGATTTGGACCCAGCTAGTCTTCACACACATAATGAGAAAAAATCCTATTGTCTTCCAACAATAATCCATGTAGAGTCTTAGCTTCTGATACCACCTTCCCCACACCTATTTAACTTCTCCCGTTTAGAACCTTAACCTTCTTTGAGAAGGTAAATTTGCAGGACATCTGCTTCTTCTTAGACCCACAGAATAAATCAAACAGTTTATGGGCTACCTGTTCTGTGTTATGGACCTATGTTAAATAAATCTTCAAGAACTTGACTGAACAGGAAGGAACTACTAATCTGAAGAAGGAAGGCCTTTTTGGGAATTGCACACAGGGAGTGGTGTAGTCCATTATCTTAAGAAAGGAAATATGTGACTGCTTTAGAGTAAGTGGACTTCATAATAAAAAGCATACTTCAAGATGCTAAAAATGGTGAGGAAGATAATTAAAGAATAAATGACTACAGCTGATCAAGGAATTACTGAACGAGATGTACTATACAAGAAAAATACTAGCTAGTTCTGTGTACTGGGATCAACATAGCTTTTATTTCAAAAAGACAAGCGAAGCAGTTAGGAAGGAAAATCAAACTTATGAACACAGCATGCAGAAGAATTAGCTGGAAACAGTATGGAAGACAAAGAGCTTGCCACTATTCTGTGTCGAAAGACAGAAAGTAACTGTTCATTTCTGTCACTGAAGGTGCTAAAACTGAAGGACTATGTCCAGTTCTTGACACCATGCACCATAAAAACTCAGTGAGGAATATACAGGTCATTTATAAACAAAGGAAGACAACAAGAAACCATATTTTATAACAAAAGACTGGATTATTTGGTGATATTTGTTGCAGAAAAGACCAGCATGGGAGTAATAATCTTCTAACACTTTGATACCACCGTAGCAAGTGATTGTTTTCTGTGTTCACTGGGGGATTAATTAGAAAAGGCATCAGCATACTCTGAGTAAAGTGGAATGAGACTGGATATTGTGAAACTATTTAAAACCAGGAAGGCAACAAAAGAGTGAAGTAAGTTACCAGGGAGGTTTTGGAATTTCCTGTACAGTGAGAGAAATATTCATTAAGAATATATTGGATAGGTTACAGACTTCCTCATTCCTATGTTTCTATGGACCTTCCAGCAAGAAAATTCTTATCTCCTTCCGTTTCTTTAGTTAGGGACAAAATACAACACTTCACTTGCACTTTTCTGTCTCTTCAGTGCAGACGAAGGTAGCTAAATCAACCTGACTTTTTTTCAGTATTTTAAACCAAAAGCAAAAAGTTTTTAAGGCTTTCCTTGAGCTGTAGTCCAAAGACCTGCCTACATCATAGGCCAATTTTGTGTTCAACAACAGTTATTTTTGTATTACAAGGGATGGGTAAACATTATCCATTCCCCAGAAAGCACATGCCCTTAAAAGGAAGGTCCAATAGGTGACTATTTGCCTTATCAGTGTTTCAGCCACTAAACATTTTCACTGATTTCCTTGATGTAATTTTAGCAATCGGTAATATGCTGCACAGCTAATCTACAAGCAAGTAGGAATAAGCACACCACTCAGCCCAGCTCCTACTTTAGACTACATTTCTACAGCACGTAAACTGCATTTGAGAGGATAAAAGATTTCTTAAATTGATCTTGAATTAAAATGCAGACTCTTACATAATTTTTTTCCTTGATCTTGAGAAGCAGTAGTACTTCTCTGTATACTTTTCTTAGCAATGTTTTCCTTTCTGTGATTCACTGATACAGATATACATACCAAGTTTCTCCCTCATGTTTGTGAAGATGGTGTTTGCCTTTTTGTAATCTCCCTAAAATTAAGAGAACCCTGCTGCTGACAATTTTAATATGGTAATTCTACAGATCACAGGCTGTCATTCTGCAGAGATCATTAAATTTTTTTTGTTTGCCTTTTCTCTTGTTTGTAATTTGATTATCATTAGTTTTATTTTGAGAAAAACACACTCAGCACAGAAAGCAATAAAGTTTAGATAGTGAAGTTTATCACATAACTCGTGGCATAATATAAAAACTTGGCAGGTAGTAGATGGCCTGCTATGTTATCCTTACAACTAGTTCTCAGCTGTGAGCAGTACAACTCAAAAAATCCAAAATACCCAATAGCTTTCTAAATCTTCCTCAGACACAGTCTGTACTCTGCTGTGAGGTTCTAGTGACCTCCTCTTTATCTATAGCCAAAAATCTTCATAAGGGGTCACTGATTTTTCTGGCTTTTGTTTTCACTTTTCTGGTTCTATAGGGTTTTCATATGCCACATAGGAAAGAAATGAAGTCAGAAAGAAACCAAATAATATGGATATTTTTCTCCTCATTTCTAATACAGGCTTAGCATTTTGCCTCATGCAGGTGTGATAAACAATAGCTGCTAACAGGAAGGAGACAACGAAAACACAGACAGCTTTGAATTTTAAAATCTAGCATAAAAAAAATTAAACATTGATTGATACAGAAGCAACATTTCTGAAGCATATATAAAATATTTTTAAATTAAATTAGAATATTTTTGTATTAAAATTTCAGGTTAATAAATGTAATGCTTAAGAACTAGGAGACATTATTTCGGAAATAAAAGAGGAAATCAGTTACTGTAACTCTACAAGATAAACTGCTGAATGTTTTATCATTAACTTATCAGACATCTTGAACCTTGTGTCACCAGTTAAATCTGTGTTAGTATTAAAGAAGAAAAAAACAATGATTTTTCGAAAAAAACATACCTTCTTTAAAACGATCGCATATCACTTTCTCTTGCTGCTTTAAGAAAAACCTTGTATGATCAAATTTAATACTGTCAAAGCTCCAATTTACAGAAGCAAGTACATGCATATGTGTCAAGTCTTTTAGAACAGGAGTGGCTGCTTCTTCCAAAAGGCAGTATGCCTGGCATTGGCTTTCTGCATAGCACAATAAACAAAACATAATAATAAAGATTAGTTTCATCGACTACTACTGGACAAGAATATTCAGAAAACCTAGCAAAACACAAACAACAATGACTTATTCATGAAAACTGTGGCATTAATACAAAAACAGTGCTCACCAGTGAGCCTCCTGGGCGGCAGAATTAAGCGATCCTCACAGCAGGCAACCAAGTTATTCCAGGCATTTCATAAAGTGATCAAACTCCATGATGAAAAGTTAGGATTTTCTGCTTCTGTGACTCCCACTAATATTGTACTATTATTCCGTTCTTCTACAGCCTTCTTCCAATTTGTTGTCTAAACTTAGACTTAGTCCCTTTACATCCACTTATAACTTCAACTTAAACAGCCCTTCTCCTTCTCTTGTATTTAATTTCTAATGTCATTGTCTAGCAAGGCTAAACAAGTCAATGTGTTTGTTAGTCTCCTTGTGCTTTCATACTAACAGTTCTTAATAGCTTCTGGGTGGCTGTTGCATAATTCTTTCCAAATTACAACTGAGTTTCTTGCTATTACCATCCATGACAGAGCTGTCAATTGCTGAATGAGTTGAAAGGGATGTACTTCTCAGGTAAGAAGGTGAAACTCTTCCATACCCTTTTTGTTAAAATTATAGTTGAGTTGATCACATCAACAAGATAAGAATGCTGCAGTTCTTCATTTTCAAATATTTACTATTATTTTCAAAAATATTTTCAACTGATCTATACAAATTATTTACTTTGACCAGCTTCACTAGGTCAAAGCACTATTTCATAAGAGCAATTAGTAACTTCATATTTTTAAGCATCCTAAAAAAAGGTATATTATGATGTTCAGTTTTTCAGTCTTCATGTAAATAGGTCAGATACTACAGTATTTTGGATGCCCATTATGTAACTTAATTCAGGCATTCCTATGATAATGTATCATTTTCTTTTTAAAGTGTATTTCTAATCATGCATCTTCAATGTTCCACTGTGAAGTAAAATGCTCGTGTGAATCCTTCTAACCTTTGTTTTGGCTATAGCTTGGTTCTGAGAAGAGATTCCTTTCCGTCATGTGCAAGGCCACTATGGTGGAACACACTTTAGATCAAGCACTGTAATAGGACATTCAGTCCCAGAAAATACTACCTTTGCAAAATGCTAATTTTTGCTATGAGTGCAGAAAAGCTTCACATCTTTTTTCCAGTTGCATTAAAGGAGTCTTGCTTCAAAATTTATTCAAAAAAATTTAAAAAATAAGCTTATAGCTGCCACATGATTCCCATCTCGGGAACAAATGAAAATATTGCTCTACTCTTTCATTGGTTCTTTGAAAGAGAATCACATTAAGCACATGGTTGGAGTGAATGCATTTCCATGGAAAATCGACTAATCTGTGCCAGGCGTACAACTTTCTAGCATTGGGTATGTTTAATTTGAGGCTGTAAAATATCTTGGATAAATACCTTCTACGTTCATATTCACCGTCTCTACCACATGACAAAATTGTTGTCAGTGCATGTTCTTTGAGCCAATGCCTGGATAAGCACAACAGTAAGGGTCCACAGGGTCATGTAAGGGACAAATCCATAGTGGATTACTACTGTGTTAAAGACATTTCATGCTAAATGACTGCCAATCACTTCTGTCTCCAATTCTCTCATTTACTCTGTCAGAGAAAAAAATGCAGAATAGTAATTTGAGGGTATTGATTGGTATGAAGAGATTTCACGTCTGCTGATTTAGATCATACATAGCTCAAAGGCTGTACTTTTCATTTTGCATTCAATTGGCTTTAGTGTTCAGACCAGAGCCTGCTCTCACACCTGTGTCAAAATAATATCCATCTATTTGGAATGTTTTCAGTCACAAGGAGCAGAGACTAAGCCTAGTAATTTCCATATTTGTCTGAGTAGTACTATTTGATACAAAATTATATTGCAAATCTATAGAAAATAAAGCAGATCCAAAAATAGTATACCTGATGCTTGAAAATTGACGGTGACACTGTCCTCATTCTCTTGTTCTTTTTCATCTATTCTTACAGTTTCACAAACAGAATTATCCTCTTTGTTAACTTGCATATACTGTTCTTCAGGTTGTACCACTAAATCATTAAACCACAAGTGAACATTTAGAAAAAAATATCACAAAACCAGCATGACGAATAAGAAAACTGTTCTATAAATGAATCTACGTGCAAAAATATTCTCAAATTAGGTAGTTTCTATGACACATACATTTTCTTTTCATGAACTTTATTGTTTTTGTGGGCTCATATAGTACGGAAAAAACATTGAGACACAAGGAGAGGTGAGGAACTGTCAGCCCTCACAGCCCAAGAGGTCAGACATTACCAGGTTCCTCTTCCTTACGGCAGAAATACAGAGCTGGGAAAACTAAGGAGCTGGTACTATAGCTCTATAATAAAGCTCCACAGGAAAGCTCATATGCCTTTGGAGAAAAAACACGTATGAGATGAAAGATGCTGCTGACTGTAAGGAGCTCAAACTATGAAAAATATCTCATTGAGTGTGAGTAGAGAAGGTTAGATACCATAAGTGACCAAGAGAGAACATGGAAGCTGCAAATGGCAGAAAAAAAAAGTAAAGAAAATTTATTTATTGAAAAGAACTTTTTCTCCTGTCTTATAGCTATCTTTTGCAAATTTTTGGTTTTTCCAAATCTCCTTCCGTTCTTCCTGATAAATACTGGTGCATGAGCTACAGCTTCTGCCCACAAAGATTCCTTTGGCAGCTCTACCTCTGTTTCTGAGAGGGCTTCTGGCTGAATAGGGATGTCCTCAATATTGCTGATTTTTTCTAGTCAAGAATGTCAGTTTTCTCAGAAAGCAAACAGATCATACAGAGACAGAAAGATAAGAGTTTTTTTTTTCCTAGTTAAAATTAAAGAAACATTCCCAATTTCGAAAAGCTATACAGGATTCAAAATTGGATCAATGAACTCTTTCTACTACTTCCTTCTTGTGTATTTTTTGAACTAAATGTTATACACAATGACGTTTTAAAAAATAAGCCAAACAACAAAGCCAACAGAGAAAGAGCCCTACAAGCAGTGCTGGCATTTCTTATTTCAGCCAAATTTAGAATGAGCCTTAACAAAAACTTTAAATTATTACAAAAAGTATACAGTATTTCACATCATTTCTACATAAATGTGGTAAGACCTACACGTTTTAATGGACTGTCCATATATCAGAAATAACTGATTTGCAACAATGGGGTCTACCTTAAATATATTCGAAACTGCATATAACTTACTTAAACCTACACAAACCTATTCGTGTATGTACCATCTTCCAATACAATTGAATTTCTTAATAGGAGATGTAGTTCTAGACAGCGTTCACTAGATGGTAGCATATAACTTCTGTTCAGGTACCTTGCTCTCCTCCTTTTAAGACTGGGATTGTTGCTTTCTGAGGCCATGGTAGTGTTTTATGCATGTCTACCAGTGTCAGTAACAGATCATTTCTACCAAGAAATAATTTCCACCACAAGACTCCACAAGCTTGCAAGTAAATAAATACTCCAATTCTATTCCATAGGAAACATTGCTGAAAGCTCCTATGTAACTATTTCACTCTTTTTTTAATGCTGGGACATATAAATGAATCACAGGTAAAAGCTGTTGTCAAAATTCTGCCATATGAGTACAAAACCCAAAAAAACATTCTTCTTTAGTACAGTTCCATCCTGGAAAGTGAATCTGGAAATACGTCACTATTTCCCAATATTTTGTGTCATAAATATTTCTTTTTTAAAACAAATAAGGACTTTCTTCCACTTCTTTTCCCTTTCTGCTATTTTGCATTTCTGCCATGCTCAGCGCATAGCCTGAGATTCTTTCATAAGCATTGTCATCAGTAAGAACTGGGCTACCAACATATTTCTACAAAAGTAAGAGTATTGATAATTAGTATTTGATAACTACAATTAATTTGATAACTACAATAGATAACTCCTATTTGTCCAAAGAGGCCAGCAGATCTGCTTCAGACATATGGACGGAAGAGATCTTCTGGACTGAGTACCACTTCGAGTTACTTTGTCAGAATAGGAATGAACTCATATGCTTATTTCATCAAAAACCACATCCACCACCAAAAAAACCCCCAAACCCCAAATCAAAGCACCCAAACCAAAGCACTTCTCCCAACCAAAACAAACAAAGGAACAAACAAAATCCTGTAAGATATCTAAAGGAAAAACCAACAGGTAAGATCATTAGCTGAAAATTCAGCTACATTAAAAATTATTAAAACATTACCATTGACTTTATTTTTTCCCAATGAATCTACTAGCTTGAACTAGCATCTATTGTAACTGGTATAAGAGAGCAGAATTAAACCTGGTAAAATGGCAGAATAAACTGGTTCACGTACCTTTTTCAGGACTATCTACATCATTTCTTTGCTCTCTCTGGGTGAGTGTATGTTTAGATCTCAGTGTGATAAAGTTGCTTAGATCAGAGTCATTGTTGTCCCATTTTGCAGCAAGTGCAAATGATGAAGGCTTTTGATTACTGGATGAGTTGTCTTGTTTAAAAGACACATCTTTACAGCTGACTGATTCAGAAGATTTTGGGGTTTGCTTTTCTTGGTTTAAGAAATAAATTGCCTCTTCCAGCTTATTCTTTTTTATGCTTCCTCCAGTAAGCTCTTCCACAGATGCATTCATACTGTGAATTTTGGCAGATGATGGAGCACTAATATGTGGAGCAAAGCACTGCTTTTGAGTCTGTGGTGACATGTGAAGATTAATTACTTTCTCCAACTGATGTCTTTCAGCAGAAGGCAGCTCCTGGTTTGTCATGGAATTCTTCTCTTCATGACATCCTCAAAAAAAAAAAAAAATTTCTCTG
>Ga0181612_150639_pt1 | contig 29170 bp, 14 predicted proteins | sample HoacroProtozoa21_FD_119630 | JGI IMG/M metagenome (GOLD analysis project Ga0181612, IMG submission 119630) | Hoatzin crop microbial communities from Cojedes, Venezuel. Combined Assembly of Gp0051906, Gp0051904, Gp0051908 | reverse complement strand
TCTGACTACATGACATAGGCATAGCTACAGACAGAGCTTGGGCACTCCTATAAGTGCTTACTGCACAAATAGAGAATAACAAAAAATCCATTTTTTATTTAGTCAAACTGCACTCCATTGCTACAAAGGAACAGTCGTATCACAAACACTATATTCTGTCACAATAAAATAAATCAGAAATGAAGACCAGTCTAACTAAAGAGGAAATTGCTTCCATTTTAACACAAATGCATCAGCCCTATGAGAATGTAAAAGGATTGCAGTGAATGTCTATGAAGTTTAATGGAGTTTGGATGCGCTGTTATGGGTTGGTGTTTTTATTCTCTCTCATGCTTTTTTTTAAATCAAATACTAAACTCCGTTCTTAGCATAGTCTGGGGAAAAAATATTGTTGGACTTTTGTTGGACTTAACACAATTAAACACTTTCAGGCTATGCTTTTTTCTATCTGCCTGGTAAAACTTTCACTAAAGACCTATATAATATGACAATTTCTTTTTCAGCTCTCATCTCAGTCTGACTTTGCTGGAACACTTTGTGTGAATAACTTCCTATTAAGTATGGGAACTCCCATATGCAGTTAACTGTCTTCTATTTCAGCTCCCTGTTCCCTCGCTTAAGTTGGGTGTTGGACACCTTCTTCAGACCTCTGCTTGAAGCCCTCTTCTCACATCAGCATTTCAAAGCTGACCTCAGTGGCTTTTCTGCCTTCTGGCCAGTTTGTGTGTGACTTAAGAAAATGTGGGAAATGACTAGAAAGTTACTTAGTGTTTATGTTGGCATAAACTTTGTGAACAATTTGTTCTGAAAGTAAGTTATTTTGTCTACCCATAGTATAACAAACCAGTATGACAATTTCCTTGAAGTTTTGCAATGCATGGTTTTCACCTCACTTGAATTTCAGATTGTGCCATACTACTTGAGCTGCAGAAAATCACTCATATAAAGAGCAATCACACAATACTTGCCATTTTCAAAGGGGCAAAGTTGTATCCTTCTTGCATCTGGAATTGTCAGCCAACCCTACAACCCAAAAAGTGGCTATTAGCTAGAAATTCTCAGATACACCAGTTTTTAACAGTTCAGACAGAATGTGACAGAAAACGTTCCCACCAAAGTTAAAGATGCTACGCTTATCAGAAAGCTTTAGAAGTAGTTTTTTAAAAGGATATTTTGCACTAGATACCTGTTTTATTGTTCATCATTAGGGGAACTGGAGCTGATGAACTATGGTGACCCCTTCTAGCACTATATTCCTACTATTTCTGAGTCATATATTTAGCCCCATTTCATTTAGAAAGTCTTCCAGTTTTATTTTCTTTAAGTTTCTTACAGTGTCATTACTTTCTAAGGGTATCAAAAGACATTCAAGAATCATTATATCAGATCTCCTGGCATTTGTTATGGTAAAGGATGTATCCTTAAAATCTGAGGACTAACAACGCAATCTGCAAGTATATGTGCATGGTTGTTACTGTAGTCTAATTATATAGATTCATGTGCAAATGTTTCTATTACAGTTCCTGTTTGTCTGCTTAACAATCATATTGTGGAATTCTCTGTGTATATGCTGAGAGAAATAATATTTTAGAGTAGAATAAAAAAAAAATCCCTAGGCTTGGAAGAGACTTTGGGGTTTAACTTGCATATTAAGATATGTGATTTTAGGTGCCTATAACGTACGCATCTGAGTGTGACTAAAGTGCCCAAATGACTATTACAGTAGCCATATGAAGATCTAGCCAATGCAGCCAGTGGAGTCTGCAGTGCTATCCAGCACATCCCAAAATAGCCATCTACATTTGGTCAGTTAAGTAACTGATTGCATTAACTAGATCTCCATTGACTATAAGACTTTGGACGTCTAATTCAAATGTAGATATCTACATCTGGACATCTACATTTAGGTACCTTAATCTGCAAGGTAAATCATACCCCAAAATTCACTGAGAAGCTAGCTCACTTCATTCATCCTCCTCTAGTTATTTCCCGTATGAAGATCCATAATCTCTTCTAACTATCCTGACCTTCTTCCATTTTGATTACGTCTCTCAACTGTATTATCAGCAAATCTCATTAATACGTTCCCACCTTCTGTGCCCATGTCATTGATGAAAACATTTACATAAGAACATTTCTAAGTGCGGTCCTTAAATAACCTTCCTACTAGCACAGCCCCATTCAACAGGAGTAGAGTTAGACCTCCAGCTAGGTATTATCTACTGTACAAATCTTGTTCTCACCCCCAGCTTCCTCAATTCCTCTTTTAGTTTCTTATGACTATATCAAATGCTATGCTGAAATTAAGTGAGATTAAATTTTCTGTCTTTTCATTGTTTATAAAAAATCAGTCAAATTAATATTACACAATACTTCCCCAAAATTAATGTAAATTGTATCCCATTTTCTTCTTATCTCCATGTTTTAATTAGTGTTTCCTAAAAAATCTCTTCTACATTTACATAATCATAAGGTCAGACACGCCTTAGTGAAAAACTGGGGCCTAGAGCTTTTTTCTACAAATTTTTCCTCCTTTCTTAGCACGAATCCCAGATAAAATTTCTTTAATCAGAAACACAACTATATACCAAATTCCAGACTGTGTTACCTCAATGCATAGACAAGGGAGTAGCTGAGAATATTTCAGTGAAACTGACTTTAAAGATTCCTTCCCTTTTATCTGAAATGAAAAAGATGGTCACGAATCCAGAACAGTAAATGACATTTAATAAAGTTAAATAAAGATATAGAAGGACATTTCCTATAACTACGACCTCAATGAGCATTTTCACCTACAAGTCACCCCCCACCGGTTCAACAAACTGCTTTGAGCTTTAACTCACCACAGCAAATGCCCCTACATCTTCACAGGTAAACCATTTGTGGCACAGGCGAACGTAATAATTTTGATCTCCAAGAAAGTTGGAAACATTCACTGATATAATTTTCCTCGCCCTGTCTATATTATAATCAAACTTGCCGGCTGAAAAAGAAAATTCAAGCATGAAATTATCATATCTGTTTATTTATTACTTTATTAATTCTGATTTTGTTAATTCTTTATAAAAGGTAGAGAATGCAATTCACAACTTGATGGAGACGAAATCCAACACCTACAGATTTTTACCTACGATGTTCGAATTAATTCTTTTTATATTCTGATATTCCTAAAGTTATTCTTCTTTTATGAGATATAATAATTTTCATGAGAATAAATTTCAGTATTATTTAGTTTTAAATTAGCACTGGCAATACTGAGATGCCAAGACACCTACCCTCAACCTTAATACTTCAAATCCTATGTCATCCACGTACAAGTACTTGAAATATACACACTAGTACTACTACAAAAGCTGATTATCCCAAGGTTGAAATTTCATTACACAGAGAATGTGTGCAACTATGTTAGACAAATACAATGCGTGGGGTAACGTGTTTTTTTTTATATTTATGCGTACACCTATATCAGGATAGCAGTTTGGCAAAATAATTTCAACCTATTTATGAAGTCTGCCTATAGACAAAATATAAAACCAGCAATCCGAAGTGCATGAAAAGCACATAAACCTATTTCCAAAAGTTTAAGTATTAAATAGGTTGTCAATAACTTTATCCGCTATATAGCATTTCCAAGTCAATACAAAGAAACACATTTTCCAGGACATTACCTGTTAACTACATGGTAATTACAAGTAGTGGTAGCTGTAAATCATCATTTTTTTCCCTGCTTATTCAGCTATGAATATATATCATTGTATAGGTCACCAGAAATATCTCACAGCTTTAAGTTATATAGACAATCAGCTCACCCGAACAAGCTGGAATATATTTTCCCACATCACTGTTTCTGCAATCTGCAAAACAGAAGCCAAAGTATTCTTCAGTGTTGTTTTAGTTATATAACTGTAAATAAACTGCAGAATTATCCAATAGCTTCCTAACAGGAAACCTATCTCTTCTACCCCTTTTTAAAGGCAGATTTACATCCACTTCTAGACAAACAGCAAAAAAGAAAAGTACCTTTACCACACACACAGATTATATCACATCTTGGCTTAAAGAGCTATCTCACCAGTGTGGAATTTCTATTGTAAAACCTCATCAGCTGTTTAAGGTGGCAATCTAGGATGTAACACTGCACTTCTTTACCTAGCACCTAAAAATAATTTAAGTAATAATAATAATAAAAATTATAATCTAATTTATTCTTTCCTTGAAAGCTACTCCTGTTGTTTACCAGGCTTATTCCTCTGTTGTAAACCACTGTGTGTTTTTGCTATTCTGACTCTACTCTAGGCTTACAAAGAAACACCCTATTTAGCTCACAGGGAGCTTACCAGAATTAGAGGCCAGACGACACTTTCAGAACCAGTATCTAACATTTGTGTCTCCAAAACTTAAATCTTGAATCAAGAACACTAAATCAGATCATAATGTTCTGCCTCCTCTCCTTGCTTAACTGGGTATTAGAGTAACACTTTGCTCTCATTTCCCAACACAGTTCTTTTCCCCAGAGAAGTATTTCCTGTTTTCATTCATTTATGCACCCCAGTAAAGTGTCTTAAAACTGGGCTTTATAAAACCTCATTCCACCCCCCTTCATGGAACAACTACACATCTACTTCAATAGTGAATCAGGACTTATCAAGAAAATGAAAGGCTTTTTAAATACAAAAAGTCTTTAGTTCTATGAAAGCGTGAAACAGCCACATGTCTCATACTGCATGGAAGGAATGATACTGTACCAAGGGGCAAGGGCAAGAGCCGCCCACCCACAGACTCTGGAGATGGGAAGGCAGGATAAGCCTGGGCACCGGACCAAATAAGGGGTCTCATTTTACTTTTTGCACCACTATTTGGTGCATTTGTCTCCACTAGCCACGCTGCCTTCTGTCTGGACCACAGTGCTGAGTCTATTTTTATATGCATGTGGTAGGCACTTTACCCCAAAACCATGGAAAAATGCCACCTCATCTTACCTAGTTACAGGATGAAAACAGGCGATAGAACAGCTAGCTAATGCAAGTAAAAAGAAATTTCTTTACAATTTCTTATTAAGCTTTCCTCTACCTCTGAAACCACCTGTGCCCTAACTATGAAGAGAAGAAGAGGGTCCATCTTATGCACAGAGAGCACACAGGATTGAACCTGCAGGCAGAGAAAGAGCAGACGCCAATCACGAGGAGGCCAGTTAGGACAAATGCATAGTGTAGTTCAGTTTTCCATGTACTTTTAGATACAAACTCTGGTCTCTGTTGTTTGTAGCAAGTCAAGCATTTATATGGACATAATAAATCATCAAAATGTGGAATAAGACTGGTGCTGGCATACCTGATCTTCCATCAGTTAGATCAGTGTATCCCAGAACGTGATTTGGCTTTGCATTTGGAGTTTTTTTGGTTTGGGTTGGGTTTTGTTTTTTTTTTTGAAAAGACATTTCTTGAAAAGCATCTGGTTTGTGATGTTTTCCTACCTTCAACGTAGTATTCCTGACTCAGCTTGACTTTGCAGTAATTTGGTACTGTTTTCATGGTCACATAGATGTGTTGTGCTACATTAACTTCAATGCAGTTGAATTGTATCTGTACCTGTTTAAAACATTTATAAAATCAAGTTTGTGCATGACTTCCAGAATACATGAAAACCACTGGTTATCCAAGTTAAGCAAGCAATATTCTTTGTTTAGATTTATTTATATTTATACAAGGAGCATTAAGCAGTCTCAGATATTGTAGCATTAAGAATGTAAAGCAGATACCACTTAATGAAAGGATTTCAAAGAGTATCATGACTTCTAATCCAGGATGTTGCTATCTTCTTCACTTCCTGAAATCCAAATATCTACAAGCTATCAAATAATGCTAAAAGCATAGAAATACAGGTACACAATGCTTATTGAACTTCAAAAGCAAGAAGCTGTTTCATACTACCAGAAGTGCCACTTTGTATGCATTTTGCAAGCACAAACACTTGCAGAATAGGAAGAAATATCTCTTTAAACATTTAATGGCAACTTCAGCAAATTTATTCATTCCAGTAACAGTCTGTGAGAGAGAAAGCAGGAGACAAAAGTTGAGGTCCAGTTATAGCAGGTGATTCCCTCACTGATAGCAGTAACTATTAAATTCCATATAGGTATTCATGTTGGATATACTCCAGTTTGGTACAAGGCATTCGGTGGGTAAAAGACATCTTATGACACCATTCTAGTCACTCAAGTGAAACTAAGAAAATTTCATTAAATATGTTTGTTGAGTCTTGCCTATAAACTTACTCTAAAAGCTACTAATTGTTCATTGCTGGCCTTGCATTCCCTACAGGAACGTTTGATTCACCAAGTGATACAGAGCGTAAATTGCAATTGCAGTTTGGGAGAAGAATTTTGTTTCACATGTGCAATCCATATAACATTTACAAAGCACGTGAAGTAACACATTTTGTATGGTATTAATAACAGTTGTCCACCAGCAACTGAAAGCAAAAATTCATCTCTTTTAGACAGCTGGTCAAGGATGGCTCTTTTTTTCTTTTTCCAGTTGCAAATTTTAATAACAAATACTTATGAGTTTAGTTTAATAAAAAATTGTACTCTGCTGTTGCAATTATTACCATGCATTTAGGACAGATGTGCACAACTGCTTAGGCACTTGGCTGTCTTCTAAATGTGTAAATTCCATTGGCTTGGTTGGACTTTAATAAATCATATGTATGCAGTTAAAATCTCTGTGGCATTGTGCTTCCTAGAAACTGGAGTTACAAAATCTTCCCCATAATGTGGTGGGCACAAAAAGAAATGAAAATTAGGCTTTGCAGAGGCAGCTCCTCTTGTAGAAAAGGTAAGTGGAAGAAGTACGAAAATAGTGGAGAACTGAATTTACATGTTATGAAAGGACATTTTGTTATGGAGTTTCATTTGACAATGCTGAAGCATACATTTCATTGCAGTTTTCCACAAAGTCAACAAGAGAAGAAAATAAGCGAGATACATACAAAATATAATTGTTTTCTAAAGGCTTATAAACATTTAAATGAAAAACAACCCCAAAAAAGGAGTTTACCTTCTTTCCATTAAGCATCTTGCTTTTTTTCCTAGCAAATCTCACATTTGTGCACTGAGATTGCTGTGTGTCCAGTGAAAGAGAACATATTTCCAGCCCACGGATATTTTCTGAAACAAGTTAGGAATAGATTTCAAAAATATAATTCAAGCATCTTTAAGAAAAACAAAAAACAAATTAAAATATACCGTATCGTAAGCTTTCCTCCAAGGGAAAGGCACATGTATTTTATCACTGTCAAAAAAAGGGGCTTTATATGTAAGACGCACATAGGGATAGGAGCAAGGGTTTAATACAGATTGCTATAAATTAAAGCTTTAATTATGCAAATTCTTATAGAAATTTAAAAAATAAACCTATTAACTCTGAGTAAAGCACACCAGGAAATATCTAGATGGTAACACACTAAGCACATGAATGGCAGGGTGTTTGTGAAAATAGACTATGCCCAAAATTTCAAGTGATTTCATTTTATTTTGGTGCAGAATTGTAACTTCAGACACGAAAACTGTTTCTCCTTCTGTTGGGGCAGTTGCTTATGTCTGAGTTACCAGGGCAGAGAGAATTATTGTGTGTGTGTGTGCGTGCATGCGTGTCAGAGCAAGAAAGAAAAGGGCAGCAGTACACTTGGGGCACCAGTAGAGGACAAGTGTATTATGTTGGAAGTAAAAATTCACTTGTCTTGAATTCATTATCTCAGTTCTCATTCCCTTGAGAAGTGCCAGGGCTTTATCCTGGTTTGTAGTAAAATTTCACAAAAAGTTTCACAAAAAACTCTTTCTGATACAATTACATGAAGACAGCTTGGACACAAATACCGCAAGATGGAACAAAATTTGGCTGAATAGCTATAAACAAAAAGTAAACAGAAATGATTCAGTAGCAGATCTGCTTCCTACCATCCAGACTCAGAGTTCCTTTAATGTTTAAATGAAGAGAGCATGGGCTTCCTTGGGCACATTTCATCACTGTTGAGATCTTCATGCTTTTCAGTACCGTAGAAGATAAAGATGCAGGAGCATTATGGCAGAAGCTGTTAAAAATGTCACCTGCAAATACAAATACAAAGGTAGAGAAATCTCACTGTGCACAGTGTATTTGAGGGTTAGAAAGTGCCAAAGGTGAAGCTCCAGCTCTACTGAAATCAGAAGGAAAGTCATCATTGACTTCAGCAAAGCCAGTACTTAAGACTTCCACGTGACCAACATGGCCAGTTGGCTTCACTAGCAATGCAGGGGGTGTGGAAAAAATTACACTACAGATGGGGTTTGATAATAAATTTCCTGGCTTAGGGAAGTGTTAACCCACAAGAGGAAGGAACCACACTTCTAACAGTTGAGGCTAGCAGAGCACACCTAAACTAACGTTTTTAAATAATCAGAGCTGCTAGATCATGGCTAGACTAATAGTTTATTTAAACTTTTTGTCAGAACCATTACCTGTATATTGTGAGCACTTTCACAGGTAGTATTTTAGTTTGGCTGATGGTCTGAACTGCTGTTAAAATACCATTTTCACACAAGAGGGCACCATTGCATTCCTAGTTACGAAAAAATCCCTCACACCTACAGGATTTCCTTCTCCTTTAGACCAGAATGGCAAGAGCAGAATAAATATTACCCAGGCCTTCTTCAAAGGGTAAACTGTAGGTACAAAACACAACTGCTGTGTCTCATCTTATTTTCCTATGCAAATTTAGTCATCCCAAAGCCTTAGACACAGGTTTGCACAGCAGCTGCCCGTAGACTACTGTAAAAGTAAAAAGTTTAAGGCCCCAAATCTCATCAGTTAGCCATATTTCATCTCTTTCTACTTCTTAGACTGCCTTGCATAGAAATCAGTTCTTTATTTATGAATTTATGGAAGTACAGTGGATTTAATCCCCAATGCATTCCTTGGACTTCTCTACCTCATATGGATTGTTTGTAGTCCCAGAAATTAAAGAGTTCAAGAGACTGTCAGAACAAATAACCAAGGAATCGCGTCTTGTCCCTTGGCTTTGTCCCTTGCAGCACACCTCATTTTAGCTGTAACTAGATCATAGCAATTTCTTCAAAATATTTCTTACCTTTCTCACTTTGGTACATAGCATGAAAGTTAAAAGACACTGAAGTAAAACAAAGTATTTTACTGTGCATTCTCCTCCCCCTGGGGAGGGGCTGGAAGAACACATCCACTCTTCTCACAGAGGAAATGTAGGATGTGGAGGAGAAGCAGGAAGGGCAAAGCTTATCCTTACTTATCTCTCCAATGAAGGAAACTGCTCTAAATGTAAAGACTGAAAGTGTATTAACCTGTACAGGAACTCTTCCTATATTATGAGATCCTCACTTTCACTTTCAGTTGCAGCTGAAGCCCACTGTCAGGGATCAGCTACTGATATATGCAGGACATGAAGATAGGCTGACATATATGTGGTACCTTGCCTTGAATCTGTCAGGCCTTAAGGTGCCCTCACACTTGGTATCAGGAGAAATAAGTCCTGCATGATAAATATCAAAAGTCAGAAAAGACAAACACTACACACCTGAATCTCCACTCCATTATCCTGCGTTTGTGCCATTAAGCATCTTTTGGGGGCAACAAAATATGTTGATATGAACTAGATGGAAAAGAATGGAAAAAGAAGGAAAATTTACCTCAACTGACAGTAGAGTCAAATCACAATTATCCAAGGTAATATTGGCAACCAAAGACAACTTGTGCAAGCCAAAGGAAAACCACAGATCATTCAAAATACAAAATTTGGCTTTAAAAGCAGTGGAGTACATTGACTTTTGAAGAATTCATAAACATGTTTCCACAGAAGTGAGGCAGTTTTACGAAGTACAGATGTGAACACTATATTCCATGTTCCAAGAATGGGTGGGTGGTGTAATAATCCTGAAGAATCTCAGGATGGAGAGTTATTGTACAACACCCAATCAATCCATCCACAGTTAGTTGTGAGATTATTAAATTGCAGAACTACCTGATAATTGTTACTAATAATGAGATAAGTGATTATTAGATTTAGCTCTGTCTCTTTGCTTGAAAATATATTTTCTTGACATGCAATTGTGGATACCAAATGGTGTTCAGGGTTAATTGTTTCTGCTTAATTCCTAGGTTGTTGGTATAAATTTCTTGATCCAGGCCTAATCTTGCGTATTCCCATGTCTGTCTAGAAACAATTGAAGGGAGGAGCAATGTGTATATATATATATATACACATTGTCAAAGCTGACAGTTCTTCACAAAGTATTCTCTTTGGGTGAATTTGACCATGTTATTTGACTCTACTTATTTTTAGGAGAGATTGTCATGACTTAATTCAGTCCTCAGTTATTACGGCCTGAGGTGTGGTATTATCAGATGTCACAGGCCTGGAACTATCTCAGGAGAATCCTAAGCCATACCCAGGTACATTACTGAGACTGAATCAGTATAAGGCAGATGCACAAACACAGTTTTAGGAACTGCTGTCTATCCATAAGCAGGGACACTGATTTCCTTGGTCACAGTTTCTACCTTCAAACTGAGGACACGTAAGTAACACACTGGATAAAAGTAAATTACTCTTCCATTCTGGATTTTTTTCCATTAATTTTATGATACCTTTTGAGAATTGCAAAAGAAGCTGCGAAACTCATTAATAGTAATTTAAATGGATCATATAATGCATCAGGATATTAGTTGTAGATCACAATAAAAGTATGATACAATGAAGAGCTGACAGAAAATAATTTTCATTCTATAAATCATCATAGTATGAGACTCATTTCTGACTAATTCTTCAGTAAACTCTTAACTTATCATCTTTTAATCCCCCTGTTTAGGGGGGGATTAAAGGCAGTTTCCACTGGAACACACACCTCTTCCCTTTTCTCATGAATAGTTTGATCTACACCCCAGAAGACACAAAGATACATCTTGCTACACAAACCATCTGCTGAGTAAACCTTGCCTAAATTTTATGTTTATGAATTATAACTGTAATTAGCCCTACATGAGAGAAGGATTGTTGCTGTAATAAAAGATTCCTTAATTATGGACACATATAAGCCCAGGCATAAAGAAGCAAAGGCTTATTATGCAGCATGTAGACATTTTCCTTGTACTTTTGCCATCAGCTTAACCACAGTAGATTAGTTTTTTATCTGATGATGCAGAAATCAATCCAGAACTGTCACGACAGCAAAACACACCTTATGTACACTTGGATAACAGAAGCCAGGACTGAGCAATGAATATGCAATAGAAATGACTAGATGGGTAATTTGAAGCCTCAGGCAAGAAGGTGAAACTGGAGAACAGCAAAAAAAATTGCAGAGAAACTCCATTAATGAGAGGACCAGGCCAACACCCAATAGAAAATCCTAACCCTTTTTTTGCCTATTTCTCCCATACAAGAATTGTAAGAATTTGAACAATTTAGGATAGTGACAGTGCTAAATCTGTGAGCATATCTAAAGCACGCTAAAATTGCTTCACTGGAGCATCATTCCATGAGTATAAATACCTGTAGCATTTCAAACCTATTTGCATATGATTACCACAGTATCTGCTGCATCTGTGCATTATGATGATTCAACAAATTTCATAAACAAACTAGATAGATATGCTCTCCTAAGATAACCACATGGTGCACTTCAGTTAATAAATACCAAAATTTGCTGCTTAAAAGCACTTACACCAATTATGAAACTGATTAAATTTCAGACTGACAGCCTCTCCTTCACAATAGATTTCAATGCACAGTAAATTAGAAGGGTTTCACAGTTGTACATTCAGAAAGTATTTCAAACTTTCAAGGATAATGGACAACATGTTGATATACTGTGCCAAATACATTTTCTGAGGATGTAAGGCTTTTTCAAAATCAATGGTATATTGATATCAATGTCTGGCTGTATTACAGTGAATTTCAAATACTACAGCAGACTACCAATAGTCTAGAAGAGCAGCAGGGAGAAGGCAGAGTCAAAGTTACATTGCCAAATATTACTAAGCTTGTAGCTGCAAATTCTAGAAAATAAAGTCACCTTTTTGTTGCAGCTAAAAGCAATGATTACTGCAAAGGTGCTCCATTATACAGGTAAGGTCTTTTAAGGTAATTTTATCTCAAATAATATATAATAAAAACAATGACTATAGAAAAGGAAGTATGGAAATTAGTATACACCCACTGTTGCACAAGTGAATTAGGATGAAGACTAAATTTTTCATCACCCCTATAAGGCTGAGTCATTCTACATGCTACTTGTGTTAAAGATAGCTGATAAGTCATTTTCAGGCAGCAATGAAAACCTACAACCAGCTTTGCTTCATGTACATCATCTTGCAAGATAAGGATCTTCAGTTTACAAACTGTTCAGTGCCTAAAGTTTATATCCAGCTAAGAGCTAAACATCTAGTTTAAGCTCATGTACATCATCTAAGCACCTTTGGCAGTCAACAGAGAGGGAGAACCCCTCTTGCCTCCCTCCCAGCACATAATTCACCTTGTCCTAAGATGGGTGGAATGAATCACCACCTCGTGGTATCTGTAGTGAGCCTCCACTATCTAGATCTGCATTTGTGTAATACAAATAGCACAGATTTTAACTCATAAACAAAAGTATTGCATGTGTCCTTCCCTTTGAGACCTGGGTTGAAGAGTTTGGTTTCCTCAGCCTGTGCTGTCCAACAGCACGAAGGCATGGTTCAGCTAGGCAGAGCAGAGGTCAACACCCCTGTTTCTCTCTTCTTCTAGGACTCCTTCCACATAGTTTGTGTAACTAGCAGCTCAGCAGCCTAATCTTAAAAAGATTCATTCACAGTCCTTGAACAAACCACCAACAGCTTGCTCTGCTCACTGGGAGACTAGAGACTTTTTCAGGTGGGACTTTTAACTGCACCCCCTCCACAGCTGTGTTCTTTCTCTCCACCTCAACATGTGTCCCATAAATGCCATGCATTCAGAGTAAGACCCATGACAGCTGACGTCCAGCTCACGCTCTATGCTAGAGCATCAGCATCTCACATGCCTGCAGCTCAGTGCTGCAGCTTCTCCCTGTCTGTGGACTCTGCCACACGGATCCAGGAAAGGCACTGTGCGGACAAGTGGTGCTCAGGGCTGGGCCTCCAGCGAGGACTGTCCTCTCACAGGGGACTGCCTGCAAGCCAGCTGCCTTGTACTACCCTGTCAAGTGACTGCGTGCACTGGAGGAGTGATTGATCAGAGTTCAGGTAATTCAAGAGCCTGTATCATTACTGTAGGCAATAATAATATATAGAAGCAATAAAAACATGTGAAATGACTAAGCAAATTCTTCCAATGACCATCTATGGTAAGGAAAACTATAAAGCAACAATGCACAGTCATTACTAACCTATTACTTATCAAAGCCTACCAATTTCCAATATTTTGTACAAGGAAACTGGTGGTAAATACACTGTCATGACAGTGATCTGATGTCACCAGGAAAGTGGATTTATTATCTGCAATAATCATCTTTATCATTCAAAAACAAATGTAGTAAAAATGTGAATGATGTATACTCACTGGAAGGTTTACTTTTACAATGAATCCCCTGCAAACAGAAACAAAAATATTGTAAAAGCTGAGGTAATGATAAAAACAAATATTGTTTAGTCATTGTACACAAATATAAACATACCTTAAACAAGTAAATATATTCACAGTCCACAACAGATATCACTTTCAAGATAGTAAGATTTTCAAATACAGCAAAAACGCACATCAGTACTACATTTGACAGTCTCATACGTGGGGACACAAGATCAGCATCATCTTCATTTTCATGTATTTCTACTGAGATGCAATGGTTATAACAACTACAACAGTTCCATCAAATATAGACATCGTTTTACAAGGCACTGCAATTCACACTGACCAACAGATTATTTCTTGATTTTTTTTACAATTGACTGCTTCATACCAGGGCAAAGAAACCAAGAGATTTTTTAATGGAAGGTATATAGAAGACTTCTGAATATTACACAAATTTTTAGAAGATCACACTAGGGCAATGGAAGAAGTATTACAGTAATTGCAAATGAATTTTAGAAACAAGACTTGCTGTTTTATTTCTGAGAACTGCCTTGCTCAGAATCCTGAAAGTGAAATTACTCAGACACAGTACTTACCATGTTCAAGTGGGAAAGTTTGCAAGAGGCAAAGTGAACCCAACACTGAGATTTTAACAAATGTCCAGCTATCTTTCAGACTACAGCCATTTTCCCAGTGAAATAAAACTTAACCACACACTAAAATTCTGTAGAGTATGAAAATGACAAATCTTATTTTGAATACTATGCATGACATTCTAAAGAAAGGCCGTTACTTAGCCAGCAAATACTGTTTTCTGCTGTTCCGGCATTCATGTTTCTGACACAGCACTTAAACCAGTATTTCTTTGTATATGGCATGTATGTTCCCCTCTGCTTTCCTTAAAATCACTGTCTCATTCACAGACGCACTTCTGTCACACCACAAAAGGTGCAGGCACCACCTTGTCTCCCCTGCACTCAAACAGACTGGCAGCTCTCAGTCATTTTAAGACATTTTAGGATTGTGTCAATAAGCCAACAATCTGCGAGTTTTTAGAGCCAACAAAAGTCTTTCACTGGACATTGGGAAGTTTTCAAGTTTTAGGCAAACATAGAGGCTGCAGCCTGGGTAAGCATTAGCACATCATAAAATAACTATTGCTTGGTCTTCCAGGAGGCTTTTGTCCACAGGCAATTCTGTCCTCCTCATAAGCACAGCTGTAGAGCAAAATCATATTATTGCTGCTGGTGAGAAATGACAGCATGTTAGCTACCCTGTGGCACCTGCCTAGAATACCCAAGAAGTGTGTTTTCTGTCCTTCATCACTGCTTTTAAGTTTTTAGCTAGATAAGCTTGTTTTTAAAGAAGGCCTTTAGAAAACCAGTGACCAGTATCTAACCTGTATTAGTTCTCATTCCTTTGTGCTTTTGGCACTTCTGTTTTTAATAATCACTTCCAGAGGTAGTTGTCATCTTTTACCATTGCCAGTTCATAAAAGTTCAGATGCATAAAAGGATTTTAAAGTAGTTTAAACCACTTTTTATAATAAGACAGAGTTGGTCATATACTTTCATAGACTGAAGATTATAAAAATTACTTGTGACATTGTTAAAGATATTACTTTTGCTGCTTCTACACGATATTATATCAACACTCAAAGAAGTAGGGCCTGTTGCAATATGACAAGGGGTAATGGTTTTGAACTAAAAAAGGACAGATTTAGATTGGACATAAGGAAGACATGTTTTATGATGAGGGTAGTGAAGCACTGGCACAGATTGACCAGAGAGGCAGTGGAGGCCCCATCCCTAGAAACATTCAAGGCCAGGTTGGATGGGGCTCTGAGCAACCTGGTCTAGTTGAAGATACCTCTGCTCACTGCAGGGGGGTTGGGCTAGATGACCTTTAAAGGTCTCTTCCAACCCAAACCATTCTATGATTCTATGATTCTATAAAGGAAATCAAACTTCTTTACATAACTGTTCTAAAACTGAGGTACTTCTGTTTCAATGGTTTCATAAATTCCTTAAATCCCACTGAAGGATTGAAATATCTAACTGATGTGACCTCATTTCTGCTGCAATGGGTTCATAATAATATTTGTCATTTATTAATCATTTTTGGCCCCACCCAGAAAAGCTTCACTGGTAGTTTGCTGATTCTCCCAATACACATTCATCAATAGAAAGAAGGCTATAGCTTTCTGAATAATTCTGTGCAACACTAAACCAATAAAAGTGGAATGCGCCAGCTCATGTAAAACCCCAGTGGAATTTTAACAGTTGTTTCAAAGCCTACTACTTCAGTATCAGACTGCTGAATATATTTTGGTTAGGTTACTTGAGAGATTTCCCAATTGCTAGCCAAATTTTCTTAGAACATCATCTGTAAACTAACTTCTCCAACCTTTTTTTCTGGTTATAATCATGGTTCAAAAATATATAAGAAAAAAATCAAGATCTCACTGAAGTAAACAAAAATCTCACAAAACTCAAAGGATTAAGCCTTTTTCTGTTCTGTTATGATATCTGAAAAATGCAAATCTTATATAAATACATTATCTGAAATTACAAACATAAAAAACCCCACCCACTTCTGTGGGACAGTGGGACAATGCAGAAATCCTCCTATACCTTCTAGTCTATCATAATTAAATCTTGGTTTTCGCTGTTGCTCAGATGAATCCTACCATCTGAGTACTTTCCAGTACCATCTTGCATTATTTTCTCATCTTCTTCATGGAAAAAAAAAACACATATTCATCAGTGATTTTTGTTCTGGTAGGGATATGTTTTGTCATTCTTGGGCACTCAGTTTTGTTCTGATGAGCTGTTGTTGGGCAGGTTTACATAAGTAATCAAACATTTGCACAAACACCTAACACTTACAGCAAGTATTTGGTCACAGCTCAATTCCTTTTTTAAATAAGTGTTTCTTTTTATTGTACAACACCAAGGGGGAGTGGGGGTGGTATTTTCTTTTATAATAATTTTTCAAAACAGTCAAAGGAGACCATTTGCCTCAAAGAAATAAATTAACCAAGTTCCTCTCCCACTGTTTATATCTTTTGTTTTCAGGAATTTTCAGTGATGAATGCAATAGAAAAACTTAACACACTAAAACCATAATGGAAATTTTCTTCCCCTTTCATGAATGCCATGGGTGTCTTCTGCAAAAATAAGATCCTGAACATGATAGTACATTTTACTCCTATACAGAGAGCATGGTCGATTCATATCTGCTTTGGCGAAGAGCCTAAGCAAAAATATACTTACACAATGCACAAACAGTTAGGGATTTTCCTATTTCTCTAGGGTTTTCCCCATTTGTGATATTACTCAACTGTAGCTAGAGGTTATCTGAAGAGACACCACCAACGTGCAGCATTCTGAATAGAAGGTGTGGTGCCAACCTTTTAGCTAGCACAGCAACTTCTCCTCAATCTAAGACAATTGTAATACCACATTGTTTTTTTTAAAGACTGTAGAGAAGAAAGTGAGATCAGCAGAGGAAGACTTGCATTTGGGGGCACAGAGAGTATTTTCACGAGTTAAAATTGCCAAGGAAAAGAAACAAAGATTAGACCTGCTTCTCATTTCTTCTCATATCTCCGGGCACTGAATCAAATGTAAAAGTGTGGAAATTCTTCCCTGAATGTTCTGTCATGCAGGAAAGAGTGTGAGACCAATTTGGTTTCACGGTCTACCTGTTAGCTCTGTTGTACATTGTTCATAGAAAAGTTGGTGGCAGCTCTTCCACAATTCCATAAGGAATAGTTACATGCCTGAAAGTGCTCTAAAATGTATTATTTAATTGGGACCAGGCTGTCAGACACTTAACATTCATTCCTTAAGGTGTCTACATTAAAGTCAGTGAATTTACTATGAACAGTTTTTCCCACTTCTGAGAATCCTCAGTGGCAAAGCTATTACCTACACTCTTACTTTGGGTTCAACTGTCAGAGACGGCAGAGAAAAATGAACATGACTATCTCCTGATGCTTCCCTCTATTCCAGCAATTTCTGTTCTTTGACCACTATTAAAAGCAAGCATGGGTCTGTACATAGCCTTACAAGACAGGGAAAGTGTTGTCTTAATGTGGTGTGGTCTTGCACTAACCAATGCACAAATTGTAGCCAAAAGGCTGATGAAGACGATGAATCTAATGATGCTCTTTTTGATTTCCAGTCAAGAGGGGATGCTCTGCACAAATCCCTCTTATTCTGCACACAGTTAGAAACAATCTCTCAGATGACTGGGTCTAGTTCCCTGACAACCAGAGGTGTCACATCATCTAATCCCTTTCAAAAACTAGTGAAGGATCATTTTTAAAACAGTCGGGCCTTTGTGTGCACTGCTCCACTAGCCAAGGCTGTTCCACAAGCCCTATTCTCTGACAGCATCAAATCTTTTAATTTCTAACATAAACACAATAATGGTTAGCTTGTATTGACTTCTGATTGTGCCCATTACCTTTTCACTTAAATAAATGCTTTCCACCTTGGAATTTACTTTCCATTTATCTACAGCTAGTAATATCCATTTTCTTAGCTTTTTTGCAAGACTATAAAAGCCAAGCTCTTTTATTCCTCTCTAATAAAAAAGGCTTTTCTTCTTAACATCATCCTTCTCAGCAGCTATTTCTGCTTTAATGCATCTTTATAAACGGAGTGACCAGAACCACACACTTAGTGGGAAACTGAAGACAGTTTCCCACTAAGATTTATCTGGCACCTTGTAAAGTGACAATATTCTTTGCCTCAACCAGGAGCTCCACAATCACATCAAATCAGTAGTTATCCTCCAAAACAGAGAGGGAGCTACTTACCCCTTTCTATGTAGGCAATCTACGAGCAGTCTTCTTTTCTCCATGTGCTCAGCCCATTCAGTTCATGGAGGGAAGAGCCTACAGATGCTGGCCCGTAAGAGTCCTAAATGATTTCTCATGGCCTCTAGCGAAAAACCTGACAATGCTAATGTGATGTCAAACACCTCCATAAAGAAAAAGGTCTTTGAGCAGTGGACAGCCACAGGCAAAGTGCTATGGATCTATACAATTTGGCTGGAAATAGAGAGGATTCAGAGCTGTATCATAAGCTCTTCAAACTATCAACAAACGATTGTGACTTCCTTCGTAGAGACATTCAGCCCCAGAAACTATCTAGGGAGAACTTCACGAATGGAAACAACTGAGTATGCTTTAGCTTTTTCCAGGGCTATTTTCATAAGTGAAGCAGATAATGGCTTTGCACTTTACATGTCCTTGATGCTGGTGGGGATTGGACTTTTCTCATTGTATTCTTATAAAGGTCACCCCTGTATTTATCTTACCAAATGTAAGAGAAAGCACAGAGCTAATATAATGATTCCTGTCCCACTAAAAAAAATTCTTAACTATATCAAGGTCAAGTATTTATACAGAAAAACATGTTATTGGAAATGAGTGAAAAGGAAAAATAATAGGCCTACAGAACACACGTGGCAACTGAATAAAATTGTAGTTATATTTACTGAGAACCAGAAGAATGATAACGATTAATACAGATAATATGAAAATTTAGAACTGTTAAAAATTCATACAGTGTCCCCAAAAGACCTTTTCTCAAAAGGAGCATCTGTATCTGTTTCAATGTCATCTTTCTTTGCCAAGGTGAAACTATCTTACTGATGATCCTTTCCAATTTTTGGCAAACCGCAAGGTTGTTCTTCAGCTTTTACTGACAATGTGGTAATCATGTGAACAGTGTGCAATGGGATCAGCTAAGCAATCACAGAAGGAAACATTTGGACTGTTCTCCATGCACAAAAGAAATAGGCACCTGGCATTACTTTGGACTACTTTGAACTACTGCTTCTACAAGACCGCTTGGGTGTTGATGGATTTTTTTACAGAATGCTAAAAACAAAATACCTGAGTCATGCCTATGAATTATCCAGCTGCAAGCCTCTCTGTGTGCATTCCAAACTGAACGAAACAATCTCATCACAATAGTGCAGTGCTGAACCTGAGAGGTTAAGTACAACTGAGAAGTGGGATATTAAGCTCAGGCTCAGTACAGTGCTCACAGGGTCACACATTTTGCATGAGAGCTCACTTGTGTCCAACAGAGCAAGGTACGTCCGCCTGCGTTAACGCCACGTTGATGTGCTCTCAACTAAACAGTGAACTGACAGTGAACAAACAGGAAAGAGATTATTTGGTTTACTGGAGATTATTGGACTACCTTCAGCAAGGCTTCACAGTGGTCTAAAGCATAGCCTTTCACCAATTGTTGTTTTCCTGCACCATTTGCCATTTCACACATATATGCAAATGTACGGACCCTGTCCTCCACAACCTGCTGTTTGTCGCAAGGCCAACACTTCCATCACAGTCTAGCAGTACTTCGGTAATGCAGGAGCACATGACCCTCAGGCCCCATAGATTTTTGTCCTTCTGTTTACCTGCTACTATTCAGATATAGCAGAGATTCCTGTCTTCAAGTCAGTATATACTTCCTCCTGCACTGGACTGATGCAGAGGAATCCTGTTCCCATATTTTAACTGGACTGTCCCATATTTTAGGTGAACGGCATGTGGCATATAATGTCTTCTAACCATTACTGTGGGGCTGCATGGCTGTATCCCTTTTACAGAGCAGAACAAGTGAAAGAGTTAGCAGCACAGTAATTCTATTTCTGGGAACTTTTTGTAGTGACATGCATTTATTCTATAAGTGAATGTCCAGTCAAAATAATACTGCTTTGAGGTCTCCCAACTGTGAAGAATATTCCTCCCTTGTATTTTTTTCAAGTGAATTGTATGTAAAAATAATGCTGTGATACAAAAAGGGCCTACACAGAAACCACTTGCTTTTAAATTTATTGAACCCAAGGGAGCTATGACAAACTGAAATAAAAGCTGCCTGTTCTATTGTATGCTTCAGCTCCAGGACTAGAAGCAGAATTTGCTTGAAGCAACAGTATGCTCTAGCTTCTTTTTTTTCAGAAAGAAAAACAACAAAAAAAAGTGAATAATTTTGATGTCATGTTTCCTAAAATATTAATAGTTGTTAACAAAACAGAATTGCATACAATAGACAAAGCAAAATTAAAATGCACTTTGAATACCATACCCTCAGCTGGTATAAATCAGCACCATCCCATACATAGAGTGTTAAAAATTTCAGACCACTCAGCTACTTGAAAGGACAACTAATGTACCGAATCAGCATTTCTAGTCCAACAATGAGACAGGGACATTCTAATGGTCATTTCTTGAAAAACTGGAGCACGTAGATTCCACAAGCACTCCAGACAACCACGGACATCCCATGCTTTGAAGTTAGGATGGTATAATGGTCTCTGTAGTACAGAAGAGGCTACAAGAAAAACTCAGTCAAGGTCCCTCAGCAGCACTGACAGCACTGAGACTTGCAACCTCAGACATAACTGGAACCAGTGGGCTGTGAGATTGCCACAGAAAAGGAAAAATAAAAAAAAAAAAGGCAAGAATTGACGTGAAGATTATGAGAAGAGATCCTCACTCCTGCTGCTGCTGCTGCAGGCAGTGGTTATTTCTTTTGGAAAGACTTGTTTTTATTTTGTGCTGAAGATCTTTTTTCTGTTCCCATTACTGTCTTCTCATACATCCTAACACTATTTCTCAGGAAAAGAGGGAATATATTGCAGGCTTGGCTTTCCAGGCCTCTGGCATAAACAGGAAAGCCCTCACCATTTTGCTCTAGGCAACTACTCACTTTGCTTATGTTTAGAGTCAGTCCCAAGAACAGAACAGTGCTCTGCTGTACACTCTGGCCTTAACAAATGATAAATGCCACCCCACTCACACTCACAAATTGTAGAGGACTACAGTTGAGTGAAACTCTTTCCACTGATTTGAATGAACTTCGAATCAGATCCAAGTTCAGAAAAAAATTTCGCCTATACAAACTTCGGCTTTACCCATGAGAAATGTGTCCACTTCCAAGTAAGGCATTTTTTCTACACGGATCTTTTGTTACTAGTAGTAGTGAAATGAAGCCAAAGTTTGCAGTCATTTGCAAAATAAGATTAAGTCAGCCAAATCTGAAAGAGGATTTAGGTACCTGAAACATGATTTAAGCAAACTGTGGTAATCTCAGCTGAATGCCATGATCCATAATACCCTGTTAATTGCTACCTAACACTAGAGGCACATAAGCTTCTTAGGCACCTCCCTTTCTGATTTGAAAGCTCCCTGGATGCATGCAGTTTTGTGTCTAGTTCATGACCAGAATGAAGCTGTAATGACATCTAGCTTATGCCAAAGCTCTTTGGGATAGGATACACTCACTCGTGAGACACCCACGTCCCCCAGCGCAGCAGGTGGCTGGAGGAGATTTAATAGTAACAGAGGTCAAACTAACAAAGCTCAAGCCTAGCTTGTTTCAAACTGGAAATATTAGAAGAGGAAAGCAGAATATGGGCATGTTTCAGCTTTTATACTCTAGCTTTCAAGTCCTTATCTCAAGGGACAGGCAGGTTCAACATCCTCCTTAACCTGAAGCAGTTCTAACCCTAAGTTGTCAGTTTGCCATGCTGCCCAGTAAATGAGAGCGCTTCCCAGGCCTCCTGTCAAAGCAGTAATATTGCATAAAGAGGAGATGAAAGAATAATGGTCTGAGAGAAGGACAGGCATGATGCAGTGTAGTTCTTAAAGTTGAGTGCTTTCAATATTCAAATGGCAGATCTGTTTCGTACTTCAAAGGCCATTTACATTTTATTTTGAGCAGTCATCAGAAAAAAATCCAGAAACTGAAGCTTTGGAAGAGTGGGTCTCAGCAGCTACTCTGAAGAGACAACGTCAGACTCTGGCTCATAATTCAGGTGCCTGGGCTCTGGAGTGTGGAGTTCAGACTAACGCAGTGCTTAACTTCTTGCTTTGGCCAACTTAAGGCAGCACCATGCTGAACATGCACGTTTCTCATATTGCCCTGACAAGTCGCTAATGCTTTCTCATCAAAAGAAATTTTTAATCCATTTAATCTGTATTTAATAACCTGGAACCATAGGAAAAGAGCAGGGTTATGGAATGGGTGAATATTGTACAGATACTATCCTGAAATGTTGCGGGTGGAAGGGCTGAAAAACAAAAATGAACTTGGTAATCCCAACCCTGTCAGCATGGATCACAAAGTCATATTAAAATTTAGAATAACAAAGCACGCTTGGCAATAATTTCTAATAACAGTTTCAAGGCTTTGGAGGCCATGTGTGAGGGGTGAGACACCCTTCAAAGCCATGTAGAGAAATGCAGGAGTGTATGTTTCTGGTTTTTGTAACTCCCATAAAAATGGTGTTACTCCCTCTGCTCCTTAAACAGAGAAAAATCTCAAACACAAATAAAATTGGAACTACTCTTGATTATAGCCCTTCCTGCAGAGAAGTATTTTTAAATGATGAGTTCGGTTTTATTCTAGCCTTAGCTTGTTATGTTGTTGTGCAAGGATGTAAGGCCATACAAACCATCCCTCAGGCCATGCTAGAAGCAGCGGTAGAGTAGTCTCGAATGGCAACCCTGAGAGGCCACTGCATTCCTTCCTGGTGCCACAGCATCAGTTAAGGAACTGCTTCCATTAAAGACTTGATGATAAAGATGCCTGACTAGCTCTAATTGTGTTTGCTAGAGTTACAGAAACGCTCTAGCCACAGTAAAATGAGGAAAATCTTCTTAGTACATGTAGGTGAAAAACTTTTTTTTTGCAGCTGTATACTTGAAAATTTTGGTGAGAGAGGATTATTTCCTAACTATTCATATTTGGATTTTTATGGCATCTGAAAGTCTTAATCCTACATTAGAAATCTTATACCAGAATCCCTGCATACATGGTTTCCCTCTCCCACCAAGAGCAACAAAAGCCAAAAACATCTTTCCCAGAAAGATCTAGCAGTATGAGTACACAAAGACTTAAAAAACATTCAAAATTTCCAATGTAGAAAAGCCCTACTGAAACATATCTATACTGTGCATTCCAGCTGAAACATCTTAAGTTTGAGATAACTGATATAGAAGTTAGCTATGAATAAATTTGGAAATGTTAAGGAAGAATAAAACTTATAAAATACAAAATAAAAAATAATTACTCAAAAAGTCATTATATAGTCTATTTATCTTTTTACTGTTAAATCAATTTTGTGGGGATTGGGGGGAGGGAGAGAAAAAGAAATCACCCAAACTATGGAATAATCATATAGTTTGGCTTTATCTTGTGTTTCTTCCACATACTGTAGCTGCTAAAGTTAGCAAAGTCCAATCAAAGGAGGCAGAGGTCCAAAGGAAAGGCTTCCAAAGAGGCAGGATTCCACCATCTTTACAACAGCAGCATTGTTTCACCTGACTCTACTGATCACGCTGTTGTCCACAGAGGCAGCAATAATTCCTGGGCATGGCCTCAGCTTAATAAACCCATCAGTGTTCAGTACCTTCATATGTTGCTTCACCCTACATCTCATTTTTAATGAGCCCTTACTCACTGAAAACCACCTATACCACACATTTGCCTAAAAATGTGCTTTATTTCCCTCTAAGTGGAAGAGAAAATAAGCTACAAAGGCAGACTGAATGGTAACACAGATGTGATCATGCTCTCAAAATTATTCTGTTGTATCATATATAAATATAACATATTGAAAATGAGGGGAAAAATTAAAAGACACATACTACTGGCCAAAACTAAGCACAAAGCATGATACTATAATGAGAATTGCAAAAATACATTTAAAAAAAGACAAATCACAAATGCGGAAAAAAGTAGAATACAAAGATATCAAAATTTGGAATGCAATGGAGAAATCTGTCATTACAGTCATGGAAGGAAGAACATCAGGCCAGGGAGATAAGGAAGTGGGAAAAAGATCAAGGAAGTCTGCATATGTAAGGATGAAAGGGAAAAACAGAAATGGAGACAGTGAAATGTATTAACTGCAATAAATTCTATTTCCTCAAAGTTTTTCCAAGAAAAGACAATGAATGCACATCTAGTACTGTACAATGTTGTTTATATGATTCATACTTTCTAAAAATATGCAGGCAAGTAGAGGCAACTCCAAGACAACAAGTCTTCCAGAAATGATTGAAATTTACCATGCATATTCAAAGCAACTAAGTTGAAACATTTTTCTTGCAAGAGTCACAGATAATTTGCAAAGTAAAACTCAAACTTTCTTCATTTTTGCATAGACACTTCCTGAATGAGATTGTATGTCTCATACAGTTTTCAAGGTGAGTCCCATGTTTTCTGTGCTGAGAAGGCAGAATATGCAATATAGCAAGACAGGTCTTTGGCTCTGTTGATTGTTCCAAAGGAATAAGTTAAATATGACTTGGAAGACCAACCTTAGATCCCACAGGAGAGAAAATGATGAATGAAAGCAGAGATATTAGGGTTAGAAAAGAACTCAAGATGCCATCTACTCTACATTTCTGCCTTTGGAAGAATGACCTTTATCTAAGACATATCTGAGAGATATTTTCTTAGCATGTGTGGAGATCTCTATAAGCTCTACAGGCAATCGATTCCAGTGCTCAGCATCATTAGCTACTGTGACTTTCCAGCTTATTTGCAACCTCAGAAAATTCTGGCCCAGTGAATTCCTACAGTTATGAAGGAAGGGTCAGGGTTGTGATGTCCAAGTACACACAAATTTACAAGTTCTGCAATCACATAGAATCACAGAATCACAGATCATTCCTAGCTAAGTAGTTCAGAGCTGGTCTGGAACTTCCTCAGCAACCCACTGCTGTTCAGGGCATATTTTCTGTTTTGTGTTTTTCGGATGGCAAGTAATTTCCTGGTTTTCCAAAAACCATCAATAAATATCAACAACAAAAAAAAAAAAGTTTTACAAGGAAAAATATTTTCCTGAGAGTACGAAAACTACTGTGAAAACATCTGTGCCAGAGTTGATATATAAAACCTAGGGGTCTTTTGCAAGGATGACAGTAATGCAATGCACGGAACTTCAAATGTGGGTTCCTGGTTTGAACAGCCTGGTAGCCAGCACACAGGAATTCACAGCTCCCAGAAATAAAATGCTTTTCAGTCAGAGATAGGAGGAGCTTTCTTAGCTCCAAATTACCTACCTGTCTTGGAGTGAGGCCTAGCTTCTCAATGCTGAGCCAAAAAGCCAGGAAACTATCCAAACCTATCCCTAGAAAGTTTTTCAAAACTTATTTTTGGTCCTTGTCATTTTTGATCATCCTTGGTTCTCTCTCCTGCACAAGCATTCTGGCAAGAGAGGACAGTATAAACAAATGTGACAAAATAACAGGTACAACATTGCCAGCTCCAGCAAATGTACAAATTAAGCTAATCCTAGACCTTACTGCAAGAATTCCAGCTAGGTCACACCACATGGTGTCACTGAAGTTGTTACCGCTCCCAATAAATTTGTCCCACCTAGATTTGATCAATTACAAGTAGCTTTCCAACTGCAAAGCAGTCAACCAGACAGCAATGTTTAGCAGCTGTGGAAAGCACCTACTCCCAAATCTCAATATTCACCACTGAGCTTTGCGTCCAAATGAAGCTGAAGGATATTGTCCCTCCCTAAGATCAGGACTGAGGGAGATTTGTTAGCTAAAACTCGCTGCCAATAATAAAGGTCAGCGGCTCCCATCTCCTGCTAAGCTTGCTTATATATGTGTGGTTTTTTTTGTAATATATACCTCCTGCTATGGGTGCTGATTGCACATATTTATGTTAACGTCTCATGGTGGTGAAGCTTCTAGCACTGCCTTGTGTTTCAGTTTCAGGACACCTTGTCAGGTCCAGTTCCAACATCTGTTATTTTTGTGCCCCCAACTTTCATGACTGTCTGTAGTGCTGCTGTTCTTGCTACTCCAGTGGCTTATCTCTTTCCAGACCTTGTAACCTTTTTCCACAGTTCTTGAGGAAGTGAGAAGTCAGAAAGAAAAAAAAAAAAAGAGCTACTGTTGCATTTTTTGCAAGTTCTGAATTGCAGAGCTTTCTCCATCTCCACCTCTTCTGAAAGAGGTGGTGGTAGATGCTCTAATAATGAGGAACACTGGAGAGTTTTTTAAGTCTCTGCTCGTACCTGTCACTGACTGTTTTATTCTCAGGGTGAGGAAATGCAATGGCACCCAGCCAGTGGCACAGGACACAATAGGAAACATGGAAGCTAACTGTCTCATGTCATTGCCAAGCTATTTTCGACCCTAAGAGCAAATGCAAAACACAGTCCAAGAGATAAGTCACCTAAACTTGCTGAACTGCAGCTCTCCTGACTACCGGCAGAGAAGGCAAGCAGGGATAATAAGCAAATGGGTTAATATCACTCTAATATAGTGACTCAACACGATTGAGCCCCTTAAGTATGACTGCTTTGACTTAATGAGTACTGAACACTCAATTACAGTATTCAAAGCACTTAATTAAAACACATAATTAAGACACAGCACACAGGAAGGTCAGCGCTATTTGGTACTTGTGAAAACTGGAGAAAGGAAATAACTTGAATAGGGCTACACAAGTGAGTTAACAACGGGCAGGGATGCAAAACCCAGGCTTTCTGTCTAGGGCATGCTCTCGTGGATTCTACTGCATCTCAGCAAATATTAGCAGAGGAAATGTTTTTCATGCATCTCCTCCGGTCATCAGTTATATCGATGCATATACAAAAAAGTTTGTATCATCTTCCTGTGTTGGGACTTCACACTGTGTATCTCTCTCACTCACACTGAGGAAACCAGGTCTCTGATCAGCCTCTTTAGGCATTTTCCATGTCTAAAAATAGCTTTTCAAACAGATTTTAGAGAACAACTGAATTGTGTCACTTAGATTATCATGTCCATTTTTTAGAGGCTTGGCATCACTTTTGAAGTATGAATTTCTTACCTTAATAATGAACAAAGAATGACAACTTATGTCAGCTGAGTTAGTGGCCAAAGGGCTGTATTATATGACTGGTTTTGCAGTGTGTAGTGTTCAGCAAGAATGGATTGATCCATTGCATAAATATCCAGTAAAGAAACATCACATACTTCACCTCTGAATAGCATGAACAGGCAGCAGCTATATCAAGAATTTGCTGCCAATAACCTTTATAATTGCAGGGAAATCCCAGATTCAGTTGAGGGTTTCCTCCTTTACCCATGGACTTTGGAAATGTTACTACATTTAATGGCAGACAGTACAAATACTATTTGGTAGTTTTCTGGAGAGTTTTTTTTTAATGTAGTGCTCCTGACATCTACCAGCTGTTGAGTCAAATTTGGCATAAGCCTGTCTCTTTGTGTACAGCTTACAAACAATGTGGATTGTAAGATGAGTAGGGCACAAACCCAATTTCAATTGCAGGCTGGGATCCCCTCATGCTTTTACAGGGAAACTTGGCTGATAAATATGTTTGCTATTGGGTGAGGCATGGAGACCAAGCCCGTTGTATTTAACCTTTGAATACCAGAATATCACGTGAGCGCTAAAGCCAAATCATTAAAATAAGGAAGGAGAAAGAAATCATAATACATATTAAAAGCTTGGTTGTTCATTTGCCATCACTCAGACCACAACTGTATATTTTCATGCTGTTTAAATTTTCATGTAATACTTGCATAAATGTCCAGTGTTCTTTTATTTCATCCTTCCCTGTACTGAAGAGAAGAAGGAGCTTCAGGGAGTCTGAGAAAGAGAAAGACTGGGGAACCCTGCTCTGCCCTCCCTGAGACGGGAACAGGAACAGTCACCAGAAAAAAATCAAGACCAAGGGGATCCTGTGTCATCCCCCTGCCTGGCTGAAGGCAGTAGCTTAAAGGAAAAGAGTGAAAGGAGGGAAGTCCATGCTCGGGGCGGCAGACAAACCCCTTCCTTGCTCACCTCACCTTCCCAGGTGCCTCTGTACGACAGGTACAAGGCTCTGGATGTGGAAGACCAGTCAAAGGATGATGTGGATGACAGTCCATCTACACCAGAAGTGTCACCAAGATCAGAAAGGCCTACCACCTCTATCACTACCACCTCCACAAGGAAGAAAAGACAGGTTATAGTTGTAGGAGACTCCCTTCTGAAGGGAACAGAGGGTTCCATATGTCAGGAAGACCCCCCTTTTCAGAAAGTCTCATGCCTGCCTGGGGCCTGGGTTAAGGACATCCCTAGGAAACTTCCTAGCCTGGTACGGCCCTCAGACTACTACCCATTACTGTTCTTCCCTGTGGGTGGCAATGAGGCAACAATGCATAGTCCAAGGGCAATCAAAAGTGACTTCAAGGCCTTGGGGAAGTTGGTAAGGGAATCTGGAGCACATTATTTTTTCCTCTCTCCTTTCAGTTGCAGGCAGCAACACTGGAAGAAACAGACAGGCCCAGTCTATTAATGCGTGGTTCTGTGGCTGGTGTCACCACCACAATTTTGGGGTTTGCAGTAATCAGAGAATGGCGTCAGATGGGATTCACTTTTCTCAAAGGAGGAAGAGGGTCTTTGCTCACAAGCTAGTGGGGCTCATTGACAGAGCTTTAACCTAGACTTGAAGGGGGAGGGGGATAATATCAGGCTTGTCCATGACCAGCTGTGGGATGACATGCCAAGGTTAGAGGGACAGG
>Ga0181612_168649_pt1 | contig 29203 bp, 19 predicted proteins | sample HoacroProtozoa21_FD_119630 | JGI IMG/M metagenome (GOLD analysis project Ga0181612, IMG submission 119630) | Hoatzin crop microbial communities from Cojedes, Venezuel. Combined Assembly of Gp0051906, Gp0051904, Gp0051908 | reverse complement strand
TCATACTACCAAGAGTATATTGTAAAAATCAGATAAATAATAAATATAAGGAGAGTGAGGAGGAAAGGATTGCCACTTTAAAGGCTGCTGCTAGACATCTAGTCACTTTAGTAAGAAGACAGGACAGCTGATGTACCGTTTCTTCTATTCTGGCTATCTGCATTTTCCCGTCAATTCTGCTGCCTTTTTCTTTTCATTTGTCCTTCCTTCTTTCTTTATTATGTTCTCTCTCTTCTATTGCTACCCAGTCTCCTTCATTTTTTTGTTTTGCCCCTTTGTTTCTTATTAACAAGTTTCGACATTTTTAATTAAAGTTGACTGCTTGACTGATGTCAGTTCAACCCTCCTTTTCTGAATTTGCCCTCCAAAACAAGTTAATCATTAGCAGAGGACTGTCTTCATCAACTACACAGAGGGACAACAACAACAACAACAAAAAGACAAGGAAGAAAAAAGAAAGGAAGAAAAATAACAAATAGAATAAGTGAAAAATGGCTAACAAGCCTCAGAAAGCAGTAACTAGTCTAAAGAGCAGAATATACTTTGCACTTAGTGGCATTTCTCTGTGCCTCTGTAGCTCATAAATCCTCAGTTTCCAATACAATTCTAGATGGACATTTATGTTAATCAGCTGCTGAAGGGGTATTGCAAATGTTAAAGACATAGCAAAGAGTCTATGCATAACTGTGAACAAACAAGAAGTCCCGTCCTCACCTGACTTCTTCTCCAGAGGTCCCCTCCTGTTCCCAGTGAAACTCTACACAAATTCACTGCCTCGTTTACCTGCATTTTGGAAGTAAGGAATTTCAGTCTCCCTGATTGTCATACTGCTACAGAATGATTTAGAAACATACAAAAGCAGGAACAGATTCTCTTGTCTAGCCCCAGATTTTGCTATGGGCTGTAGACAGTGAGATTTATGTCTAGCTCTCCATTTCTGCTGTGAAAATATGCCTGTCTCACTCCCTTTCACCTGTGTGTAATACACTCCTGCTCTTTGGTGTCAGTCCTTTAAAAAGGAAGCTGCAGTCTGAGGCTGGAGCAACGGTGCGTAGCCATGATTACAGAGAGCAGTAACAATTACGCTGTTCACAGAGAGGTGCTCACTTTAACTTCAGGACAGGGGAAAAAATGGTTGGACAAAGAAAAGGGAGAAAACAGGATCCAGGAAAGAAGCACAAATCTGCTTGTCTGGTTTGGACTGACCTAGCAGATGTGCGTGTGTGGTGTGAAGCTCAGCACTGCCCTGCCATGACTGTCAGGAGATTTTTTGGGGGGGGTCTCTGCTTGCATGGGGTACTCACCCCAGAAAAGCAGGACCAGGGGAATAGCTCCTGCAAGCCTCTCCTCCCATGGAGTACAGTGGGAACTGCAGACATGCAGAGGCGAAGCGGGCTGGACCTGGTGTACGCAGGGCATTATAACATAACATACAGTAACAGCATAATAGTATAATTTACCCACTAGTTCTGGAAGGAATCAGTCAGGGCTGAAAATACTGTACTTGCTTACTGCTGGGTGCCTGAAGGTACAGCCAGATCCATGGAAGGTCGTGCTGCACTGGTTGTGCATTTAAGGGAAGGATATAAAACCTCTTCTACCTCCAAGGAGCACCTTCTATTTCAGGATCCAAGGAAACTCAAGAGATAGATCTGAACTGACTATGATAATCAGTTTAAAAGTGTCTTCTCAGCCCAGCACTACAAAACATATATCAAACCACTGTACAGTATCACTGAACAAATCCAATTGAAGTCTTATTGCATAAACCCAGGCAAATAATTTGACTAGAAGGGCATTTTAATACATTATACTCGTTACTTGGTAGTTTGATGTCAAATACATGAAATATTAAGCAAGATGTAATAATCCCTCTAGTAATGTAAAAATGTTCACATTTTTAATCTAGAGATCTCACTGATGAGGCATGATTGTTCAACATCCTAGAAGGCAGCTTTCTAAATTATGCTATTCCCAGTGGCAAGTGAAGGACAGATCACAGACTTAATGGAAGGAGCATTTTCATCTTCCCTGTTGAACAATGAGATTTACATTTCAGCCCTCCAGCAAGCAGAGTTACTCATGATACCTTCTAAATTAGTACCACCTCATAAGTTGCACCCAGGGTACCTCCTAAATTAACAAGTAATATATTTAGGAATCCCTGAAAGGCTTATTATCTCCTGTCTAATATATCATTAGCACTGTATATAATTTCTGACACAGTGTGCACACCCCTTCTTTAGAGAAAGTTTCCTATAGGTTAAACAGGGTATTGTAGGGGTCCATTTCTGGCTTCCCATTACATTTCTGTATGTGCAGAGGAATTAAGGCTAACTAAAAAGACTGATTTCCCTGGCCTTCCAGTTTATGTGCTTTCTTAGCCACAGAATAACAGCAGAATTGCTGGTCCATTATGTTATTATTTCTGTTTGACGGTATAAAAGTAAATGCTGTATTCATAACCCCATCTCCAGATGAAAGAGAGCTGTCATTCGAAAGTTGGGATATTTGGTTCTGTATCCCAAGGCCTCCTGGCTGCTTTAGGTACCTACGCTGCTGCAGTCATCTTTGAGCTGCTCATGCACCTCTGTGTCCCCATTTGGGATAGCGGCAGGAAAAACACAGGGAGAAGAAATGCTGACATGACAGTTTCCATTGGGAAGCAGCTGCTCATTAATGTGCTCTCAGGCTGTCATCCTTTGAGATGCTGGTCAAAGGTGTTTGCAAAGCTGGAAATCAAGAAATGCTCACCTCTTCAGCCTCGTCTGTGCTAGGAAATAAACTCATTGCTGACAAAACACATCAGCAGCTGGAGCAGAGCTCACAGAGGTTTAGCCAGAGCATGGAGATACTGCTAATAGCTTAATATATCCCCCCCATCCCTCGCCTGAGCCCCCCACTGTCTGTTTCTAACACAGAGCATGCCTGTGGCACCAGGATCCGGTTGCTTCAAAAGGCTTCGTTCGCTCAACATCAGTGTCAGATGCCTTCATCCCAAGCAGAGGGCTGCCGGCAGCAGCCAGCAGTTTCGAGGCAAACTGGGTCGCTGCAGGCGTTCACTGTGACAAAGGAGCCTGGGACAGGGACCGGCCATCCCTGGCAGGGATTACAGCGATTCCTCACCTCCCTGAGTTCCTACGGCAGCCATTTCCAGCCGAGGCTTCGCAGAAGTTCAGCTACTTTCCCTCAGCATGTGTAAGGCAGAGCAAATGCCGAATCTTCTGACTTCAGAAGGGATGTCCATCATTTTATTTATTTAGTTTTGATAGTGCTAGCGAGAATAATTTGCATCTATGAGCTTTTAATAATGTTCTTCACTGTAGCTAAGAAGCATGGCACAAAGATGCCCATCTTCTTGGAAATGGGTAGCCAAGGGTTTACACAATAGAAGGGTGGTTTTTTTTCCAGACTCACAAGAAGACATATATTGTATTTCTTTCTGGAGATACCTTCCAGCTGCTCAGTGAGGTGACAAAGCAACAAATCCATACACAGACTCTGTTACTTCTTTGGTGAATAGCCACCATTTGCATTATAAACATTTTAACAAAGACACATTGAGCTAAATTTAACCCTATGACTTTGGTGAGTTTAGTCCATTGACTTTGTGGAGGAAAATACAGAGCTGAGTCTTGTTTTTGATTAAGCTCCCAAGTACAAAGAACTCTCTCAAAAATTGCCACTGTGGGACCTCAGCCAGCAGAGGCCCATAACCAAATAATGGAAACTTGTTATCACTCTTTGATTAGAAGTATCTGTTGGCTAAATATGCACAAAATGAGCATCTCTTTTTTTAACAGATAATCTTGTTGCATCTATTTTTAAAGAACAAAGACTCCACTCTCCATTTTTTAAGGTCCTGCTAACTAACTTAAACATGGTAGATTGAATTCCAGAATTACTAAATTTGATTTGTAACGAGAACCAGATCAACAGATTTTTCTTATCTCAATGCAAATGTCCCCCATCTGTGTGAATTAGGAGTCTCAGTCAACTCTGAGATGACTCTCACAAACTCCCAGAATTCATTTTCCTGAGCAGGAGACAGTATAGATTAGTTTGATTTATAATAAATTTCAACCCTCCCAACGTAGCTACTGCCAGCAGTGTCTCCTCTTTCAGAGCTGTAGATCTTAAAATATAGGAATCAGATACTGAGGTTAATAATTAATGTGAAGCCTCCAGATCTTATAGCTGTTACAATCTGAAGTAATCATATAAAGTTCCAAGAAGCCAAAAAAGAGACAGAAAGAAAGTCACAAGGAATGCATCCTTGATTCAGCCTGTGTGTGCAAAGGCAGTGATTCAGGCACTTCAGTGATGGAGAGTGCATTCATTCGTTACCAGTAGAGGCTGAGATTCATATTTTGAACCCATGCAGGAGATGACTTCAGTTCTTGGAATTCACGTCTCTTCGTAGCAAACACTTCATCACAAGTTTTATCCCTTTCTGAAATTCAGATTTAGACCCTTGATTGCAAATATCAGGTCTGAAATATGAAGCATCTCTGAGTTACCGTAGAGCATCTGTTGCCCCAGAATCCCACTGTCTAGTTCCAAAAGCCCCGCCTCCACGCGTCCTTAATGAGTCTAGGAACAGTAGCAGAGGACGTAGGGGACAGCTTGGAAGTCTGCCAGTTAACAGAAAACCAAAGTTTAACATCTGCAGCAGACAAATCACAGGGATTCTGTGGCACATGTGCAAAAGGAATGGGTGCCTGAGCAATGGTCTAATGAAGAAAACAAGTAGATGCTGAAGTATGTCAAGAATAGCCTTTGCCTACAAACATTTTAGAGCGATGTCCTAGTGTGGGGAATTTTTTTAATGCGACCTATTAAATACAACACTGCCTGGGCTAATGATGTTAGACCATCCACCCTGCAAAATGTCCTTAAGGAGTACGTTGAGCATCCAGAAGGAGGTCATAGGACAGGGAATCACTTTATCAAAACTCCATTCCTACTCTGCCCTGGACATGTTTTTGTGGAACTCTTCAAAAAAGTAAGAGTGTTTGAGTAAAGGTTAGACGCATAAACATGGATGTGTGGATTAGAGACTTAAATCCACCAGAACTGTGCATGGAGTGGCTACACATGTATTTTATGAGTTCTGTTAGGTTCTACGTTTAGAAATGAGTTTTGAGAGCTATGATGAAAAGCATTATAAAAATTCATAATATTGATTAGATTCATCTGTTATAATTGTTTCAGATCATATATAATGTACAAAGGCATTCAGAGACGTAACAAACACTGTGAAAAGGGCTGTGCATAAAAGTCTGGATTGAAACCAACACCAGATTTGCACCAGCAACAGAAAGCTCTTTTACAAGGTGACAGAAATACATCACAGAAAAGAGATGGGACAGCAGCTGTTTGGTGTCTTACACATTCACGACGTACGTCTCGCTGACGGACTGCTTTATAGAGGACTGATCCTTCACAAGTGTCTGAGCGCAGGGTCCTGCTACGTCAAGGGAGAAAAACACCTTTTTGTTTTCAGTGGGCAATGTCTCTAACAAGGACAGTCCAGAAAATTTTTTTCAGGAGGCCTGTATACACATTTGGGTACAAAGGCTGGGCCGGAGGAAAGGCTGGGTTTCACCCTTCCCTCCTGAGCTCAGGGCTACATGGAGGTTCTCAGATCTGCTGCCACCGCTGCAGCAGAGCAGCAGATGCTAAAATCAGCTTGCTCCCATAGCAGAGCACGCGACAGATGGCACTGTTGCTTTACCAGTCCTGCATCAGTCTCTTTTCCCCTTTGTAGGAAGTCCCAGGTACATTTTTCCTTCTCACTCTCCCTTCCTGCCTCCCTCTGTGGGATTTTGCCCCATTTTCTGTGATCAGGTCCATCCACGCCCGAGCGCGATGCTGCAGCTCCAAGGTCCCTCGGTGCGAGCATCACCTCCTGGGCAGCCCCGCGTCGCCCCGCTCCTTGCTTACCACCGCACCGAAGCCTGGCAGTTGCTTTATGTAGGGAAAGCCTTGCATTTGCATAATAATTTATTCCCATTCGTTCCCTTGTACGCCCAATTTAATTAGTTTGTAACATTTCAGTAGTGTTTTTCTCAGATGTTAATAGCGTGTTGGGGAAGCTGAGCACGTTTCTGCCACGTCTTTTCACTTGCAGTGCACACGGACTTTAATCTCTTTCCATAACTTCATCTCAGCAATTTTTTTTCATTTGGTTTTTCATGCTAGATGCTTTGATGGTTATCTCCGCTCATTTTACAATTCTTACACCAAACAATTTTTAAAAGGATAATATTTCTGGGTTTCCCTTACCTCTTTATCAGCAGTCATTTAGATGTTAAATGAGTTTAGACTTTCCCAGGTGTGTTTTAATTAGACATACATGTTTATTTACCACTAGCTGCATATGCATAAGCTGGCTTTTTAATGCAGTCCTGTTCTGAAAGCTGCTGAAAGGTTCCACTAAAATCAACCAGCATCAAGGTAACTGGAAACTTATGGGACATTTAATCATTAAAAAAAATAACCGAGGAATTGCAACCGCTTTATGTCTATCCTGGCAAATGCTTACCCAAACAGGACTATGCCCTGTTAAAAAGCATAGACTTAGTGCCAAAGTGTGTGACCCTGAGGTGCCTGTGGTCACCTGCATGGAAACAAATCCCCAGCATTTTGCACCATTTCTGCAAAAAAAGTTTGGCGTTTCAGATGACGGGGGTGAGAGTCTCGCAAGGGGAATGGGAGCTGCCTAGAACAGTTAATAGGAAACCTCGGGCACAGAGGGGTCTCTGGATCGCACCCTCCAGCTCAGGCCCTGTTGCCTGAACCAAAGTTGCAAGTGAGATCTGCTGCCCCTGTGGATCCAACAGGTAGGACCCACTTTCCTTATTTGCTGAAGCTGGACATGGATCACAGTTTTTCTCCAGAACATGGGAGGAACATGAGGTGTGGGTGCTTGCACGCTCTTAGTATTTGTCCGAGACGTAGGAAACCTTCATCCTCAGGCTGAGATTGCTTGTACCTATTTTTACCTCTTTCTGTGAAAGGTAGAAAAAGAAAAGTGACTTATATGGAAGATACAAAGCAAGCCTAACTGGAGACACCGGAAGTTATGGTCCCCTTTGGTGGCTGAAGCATTGCTCTTCTTTCAACCCCAGCTTCCCAGCATTTTTGGCCAAAAAGGAGGCACTTGGTAAAGGTGCCACCAGGATTAAGTGATTGTTGAGTGCCAAGTTCACAGTCACAGTTTTGAAATTAGGTACTAAGTGTTGTTTTGGGAACTAAAGCTGTGTCTACGAAGTGGAAGTTAGGAGTTCTTCCCACCTTCTGTTGCTGAGGAAAACCATAGTTGTGTAGTGCTGCCATTTTGAGACAAACCTTGCTGTCCATCATCCTCTTGCAGAGTTCTCTTGTGCCCTCAGTTTCCTGCAGGGTGATGTAGCGAAATTCAGCATACCCCAGTCTAGATCTGGGGTCATCAGGATTACTGAAAGCACTACCTTCCTCATTACATTTGCCTTGTAGCTCTGAGCTAGAAGCGTATTTCAGCCCCAGAATTATAGACAGATTTTCATGTCCTTCTGAAGCCCACATGTCTTCCAGAATTGTAAATCTAAATGAGCCCTAAGGCAAGAATGATAAAATGTAATCCTTGGAGATGCACACGGGATCCATGGGCTGGCTGAATTAGGAACACCCATGACTGTGGGTGCAGGGGCTTCCTGGCTGCTAGGACAATGGAAAGTGTGGAAACTTCTAATTTGACATGAAATCCTAAAATTCTGTGGTACGCTTTTGTCACCCTGTAAATATTCAGTCCTTTAGTTTGTTATAGGAATTAATTGATGTTAAGGGATTTAGAGAATGAAAGACCTATCGCTAGGTCCTCCCTTCAGTTTTCCTGGAAGTGCAGGATTTTTCCTCACAGCACAGAAATGTTAGTCCTCTCTAGGCAAGAAGTGTGGCCCTTTTGGTTTCTTTCTGGTTGCATTTAGCATCAGAATTAATCCTACTATGAAAGAAGTCTCAAAAAAACTGGTGTGTGTGTGTTTTCTAGGAGAATGAACATGAAAGAAAAATCAGGCAAAAAAAAGCAAAACAAATGCAAGAACTGTAGATTGAATTATGTAATCCTTACTCACTTGAATATTAACTGGCACTATCTGCATGAGTAGATGCTGCAAAACCAAATCAGTATCTCATAGGCTTGCTTTTGTTTCAAGACAGCTGGAAAACATTGTATTCTTTAATGACATATGCATGTTAATACAAATTGCATACTCTCCACTAATCTAATACTCATGAAACGAGCACATCCATCTCGGAAATTAAACAATAACTTCTTACTTGAAAAAATTCTGCAATGAATATGTTACAAAAGTAATTAAGAAATAGTGTCAATTGGCTAGAACTTTAGTATAGGAAAATGGCCTCCATTTGTGAGATTAAAAAAGCCTAAGACAAATCATGGATAGTTATAAAATAAAGTCACAGGCATTTTTTTTGAAACTATGAGACTTGTTCTTTGACAGTATTTTATTATAATGATATTGTCTCTATTAAATCAGTTGATTGAGGGATGCTTTAGACAGCTGACTGACAATTGTTTTCTATAACATTTTGGAAAATCTGGGTCTAGACTGGCTTCAAGAATAGTTTTCTCCTAGCCAATAGAAACTCAGCTCCATCAATAAAATAATTATTTCTTATTAATGTGCTATGTATTTTTGAAGAAGGAGGCTATTTGATTTATTTATATAGCCAATTATACATGACAAGACGTGCTTTGCATACATCACCCCCCACTCATTTCTTCAGCAATGTCCATAAGAAAGGAATAAAAGAGGCATTTTCAAGCATTGGAAATACCTCTTGCTCATGTTTGGTTTCAAAGACAGGAAAAGGTCAGTTTGCTTCTTATTTAATCTCAAGTTTTTCCTTGAGGCAGAAACACTGATATTTTCATTCCTCTTAGGTATACTGGATTTTGCCAGTTTTTCTTCGTATTGGCTGAACAGACTGCCTCATCTCCTGCACTGCAAAGACAGACAATGTTCTGCAAAAATACAAAATGTCCAACAGCCTCTGGGAATCTGCACAGAGCTGGAAGTCAGCATGTAACTCCCAACTCTGCCAAGTCTTGTTTATGTTTCCTAGTAGTTCCCAGCCTTTGTTTTAGACCCACAGCCACCATTCAAGGAAGCTGTCAGGTTTTAGTCCCTGGTTTTACAAATAATTTAAGAGAGAAGTTGCACAGGTGTACTTCACATAGAGATGGAGCCAGAAATCCATATTCAAATTGTTGAAAGCCCTGATGTGATCAGAAAGCATAACACCATGCAGAAGTCAGAGTACTGGCTATGAGAAACACAAGTTCATTTCTTTGCTGTAGCCTGTGAAAACTAAACTCCGTTTTGCATCTCACAGAGAATCCTGCTACGTGGTCAATTTAAGCTGATTGTACAGAATAGCTAAGGAGAAATAAAGCGGGATAGCCTTAGCCCTTTTTGGTGAAGACATTTCATCTTATGCGAGAGTTTCATGCACCTGTGAGAGCCATTAGCAAGAAAACTCTTGTGTAGGTTCCTTAACCTCACTTCTAGGTGACCATATAGGTGCTTCTGCATGTAGATGCGAGCTTCTGCGTGTACAGGTTTTGTGCTCACTTTGCATCTTCTCGTTCCTTTTTTTGTGTGATGGTATTGCTTCAACAGCACGGGGGAAAGGAACCTTCCACCCCAGATTAGTTTATAAGCTAGTTTATCTGCTAGTCCAATCACTCCTTTATCAGGGTCGCAGCAGAGGAGAGAATTAAACCTTGGTTTCTAACTTCCACGGTGAGAGCTTTCAGCCTTAGGTATACAAATGGCAAGAAAGCAGCATATTCTCTTTTTAAGGAGAACTAGTGAGCACTCCAGGTTGTGTAGACAGCCAGCTCTGGCTAACGACAACTGGTACTTTCAGAGCCCATCTACTGCATCAGGCTCCTCACATGTGGGGAGCTGGTAGGCACAAGTGCCCAGCAGCTCACAGAGTCTTGGTGTCTCCAAGATCTGCTGAAGGTGAGCCCCTACTAATTGCTACTTGGACTTAAATCCAAGCAATTATTACCTTCTCCAGATGTGGTAAATGTCCTGATTGACAATAGAAATGCCATTAGCAATAAGGATTTTTTGTTCGGATGGGTTTTTTTAGATAGCAGTGGCAGCTGTACACAATGAATGATTTGAGTCATTATTTTTACTTTGACATTGTCATTAACTGTAGCTATAAAAATGCATGTTACCTCTTTTAGAATACAGACCTAATCTTGCTTTCATTTAAGTTAATGGCTAAATTGCTATTGACTGTGGTCAGAAGAGCTCTGTGCCCCTATATATTTAACTGCTGTAATGTAATTGCTTCACTGTATGGATCAGTGTTTGTAACACAGGACTTCAGTTAGTAATCCTTTTTACATTGCTATATATGTGAAAGGAAAACTTATAATACAGAAATAATATGGTCAGTGTTGGCAATATGAAACCTTAAATCATACAACTTACACTTTCCATAATAAACATGCAGATTTTAATTAGAATTAGAACTAAAGTGAGCACTGTCTGTGGATTTATCTTAACTCACAAGGATTATCGTCTGCTTTATAGTGTGAATGCAGCTTTTATAAATTGAAAAGAAATAATGAACTTCCAGGTTGATTGAAGCTGTGAGAGTAAATGGGGCAGGCTAGAGCTTGAAGAGCATTGGCGAAGCGGGTTTGAAAAATATATCCTTGCTTATCTTAATTCACATTCTTCCTCGTTTGATGGGCTCAGGGCTTCACCTCTGTGAATGAAAAGATGTGGTACATCATGTTTTGAAGAACGCAAGCAGATTTGGTAGAAGTCTGAAAGTAAGGACACACTTTCATGAAAATGAAAATTTAAGACTGCATGGATTTCACGCCGATCTCTCAAGCAACAAGCTTGGACCATCTTCTTTTGGAAAAAACACCCTTTGCAGGTAAGTTCATTGTTACCAGTTTAGATTCTGAATTTTCTCGAATCAATAAATATTTCTGAATTTCTAACAAGCATGCAAAATATTTGGTAAAGTTGCACACGGCCATTGCAAAGGGGCAAATCAGTTTACACAGTATTATTTGTGTAGTCAGAGCAAGCATACATTTGGCATCACAAACCTGAAATAATTTATTACTGAGGTCATAGGACATTAGTATATCAAGTGTCTGGTAACAGAGACAATATTTCTCTGTTCAGTTTGCTACATAAGTAAATACTCTGTCTAGTAGATGAAGTGGAATCATAGTATAATTTAGTCAACACAAAAACCCTAAAACCACTGCAACTAGTTGTCTAGTGACTTCCACAGCTAAATTTCCCATTTCATGAGAAGGAGATAGCTCTGGTTTATGCTGCCACTGCCAAAACAGAGGACAACCACACAACACTGAACTACTCATTAGCACAGGCAATGGTTTACCAGCAAAAGCACTCAGGCAGATCTTTACTAGGGAATACCAGGAACTATTACTCCCACCCCTCTTCTGTAGCACAGTCACTACTCACACATTCAGTGTGCCCTGCACTGGAGAATACACCTAAAGAAGCACCCCTGAAGAAAAAATTTGGCTGTACCCATGAAGTGAAAGACCTCCTCCTCTTGCCCCTCATGTAAATATAGAAGGCGATGGTGCCATTGGATCATGCAAGAATGGAGTTGCTGGATCTGCATATTGCTCCTGTATACTTGAGGTTGGAGCTGTTGGTTTCTGTGCATGTGTTTCTTAAAAGGCAAACACATCTCTAATGTGCTCTAGCTTGCACATATGTCTTTGAGTAAGTATTTACCCAGTCGAAAACTGGTAAGGACCACAGAGCCAGCCTTTATTAGAAGTGTGCATGTCTAACTGCAAAACATCAACATCTGAGATGCAGCCAAACCAAATTTCCTCCCTCCCCCTCTCTTTCAAAGAAAAATGAATTGTTTTCAGCAGCTGAAAAGCTCTCACAGTGGAGCTGGGTACGCCTCCCTTTCCCTTCCTCCCTCCCTCCCACAGCTGTAGACGGACAATTAGGGCATGTCCTAAGACATGAGACACTCTTCAAGATTTGAGGTGGGAGGGTGTTGCTTTTGAGAAAGCACCTTCTGCTTTCACAAAGAGCTTGCTAACCTCTATGCTAATGTATAAAGAGACAATAAAACAAGTGTCCTCTCAATCGCCTAGCTCTGTCTGAAAGAGGATTGTCCATACCCACTTTTAGATGGTGGCAGGCTGTAAACCCTGTGAGAAAAGAGGAACATGAGTGCTCTCTATCCACTTCTCCTGCCTCAAGGACTGCAGACCTAAGGCACAGCTCTGCTCACAAAACTCTGCTCTGTCTTCTGGCATAGCCAGCTCTCTTCTCACAGCCCAGATCCACACACTTATTCCACTGAGAGCCTACAGGTAGCTCCTCACTGCATTTCAAAGAGTAGGATGGAATTAGGGCTCAAATTTTCCATGCCCCAAGCCAGACTGTTAGGATGCGAACCTGCACTCAGACACAGCATTTAATCAATCTCCAGAGACTAACAGGGCAGAAAACATAGACATCTCCTGCCTCCCGGTGAGTGGACTGACCCACACTCCACACTGTTGCATTACACTTCCTTTCCGGATCTGCATCATTATCTACTAGTCTTTGGAGTGCTTACATTAGTAAATTACTTATATGGATATGAACCAGGAGTTTAAAGCAGTGATATAGAAACAGTTTTATAACTAGTTCTGCTCAGTTTTACAGGATTTTATAAACTTTTGCTTTTCTTTCATCCTGGACAGTTAAATTTCCCATGCGAATAAATCATTTCAAAGAAGCGTAGTATCATAGAAAGGTTATATCAGAAGGGACTTTTGGAGGTCAACTAGTCCAACCTCCTGCTACAAAGCAGAAGTGATTTCAAAGTCAGATGATGGTTGCTCAGGGCCTTTACCTGTCAAGCTTTAAGAATCCCCAGTGGTGGAGTTTCCACAAACTTTCTTGGCTCCAGGACTTTAACACTTTTGCTGTAAAGAAAAACTTTTTTTATATCCAGTCCAAATTTCCCTGGAGGCAAGTTGTTATCGTATTTCACTTTGTGCCTTTGAGAAGGGTTTGGTTTCCCTTCTCTATAACTCCTCCTTAGGCAGCAGAAGGCAGTTATCTTTCCCCTCGACTTTCTCTCCTGCAAACAAAGCGACTCCAGCTCCCTTTCCTCATCTGTCATGTCCTCCAGCTGCCAGCCACCTTGATGGCCTTCCACTGAACTTGGTCCAGCTTTTCCACATCTCTCGGGCTGGGTGGCCCTGGACTGAGAATGGTATTTCATGCACAGCCTCTCCAGTAGCATGTAGAAAGGAATAATCATGTTCTCCAGCCCACGGGCTGTGCCTGTGCTTAAGCAGCCCCGCACAAGTGCCACTTGGGTTGCTGCAAGGGTGCACTGCTAACTCCTGTGCGATTTGCTGTTCACCAGGGCCTCAAGGCCTTCTCTGCAGAGCTGCCGCTCTGCCAGTCCACAGCCTGTGCTAGAGCATAGGATTGCCACACCTCGGGGGCAGGACTTTGCATGTGTCTTTGAACTTCATGAAGCTCCTGTCAGGTCATTTCTCCTGCTTGTAGAGATTCGTGTGAACCATGCCATTCCATACACTGATGCCTCACCCTAATTTAGCTCTAGGCACAAGCTTGCTGGTGGTGCTTATCAATCAGGACAGTGATGGACATCATTCAGGGCACGTTAAATGGTATCAAACCCAGTATTACCAGTTTACTTTGGTTAAACTTTCTTACATGCCAGCACAATGCAGCACAATCTAAATTTCTGAGGGCTCTTTTTTCCAAAGTTTGGTGGTGGTGGTTGTTTTTGTTGTTCTGCGGTTCTAGCAGGAAAAGTATCTGCCATCTTTGTGATTTACAAAAAGCAGACTTCTTCATCACATTCAACCAAAACATCTGTTTAGCCGAAACATAGTAGTAACAATAGTAGTACTCATGCTATGGAACAAGGTAGTTGTTATTTTCTTTAAGCTCTAAGCCTTAAACAGAATCGTAGAACCACAGAATCACAGAATGCTTCGGGTGAAAGGGACATTTAGAGGTCATCTAGACCATCTGCAGTGAGCAGGAACATCTTCAACCAGACTAGGTTGCTCAGAGCCCTGTCCAACCTGGCCGTGAATGTTTCTAGGGATGGGGCCTCCACTGCCTCTCTGGGCAACCTGTTTCAGTGTTTCACCAGCCTCACTGTAAAAAATTTCTTCCTTATATCCAATCTAAACCTACCCTCCCTTCGTTTAAAAAAAAAAAAAAGCTTCTCAGAAGCTATTACTTTCAGCTTTTAACTATATAATAATAAGGTTTACTTTTTAAAAAACAAAAACTTAAAGCTTTCTTCTAATTTTGCATAAAACAAACTTTCTGCTTTCTTCTCCCTCACAAAGGCTAAGATTTGTACAACTCCAAAACTCCTGTTTCCATCATTCAAAACCATTTACGTCTGCAGACTTCAGCATCTGTGTCACCCACATTTCAGAAACTCTTACTGCTGTCTCTGGACGTTGTCCCCGTTCTCACCATGGGAGAGTTAAAAGGTGTGAGATGTCATATACCATTAGCAACAATGCAAACTCTTGGTTGCCAAACACGTAAGAGGGAGATCGCTGAGGAGGAGGATGCTTTCAGTCATTTCTGCAGGTACACAAAAGAACAAAAGAATTGTTCAGTGCAGGCTGCGTGCTTTGTGCTCTGATCATACTGAGCATGCCAGGACAGTATGTAAGGCTTTATTGCCCCTTTTTTTCCCACTCTGTGCACATAAATGTTTTAAGATTTTTTTTGTTTGTTTCCAGGAGCAGGTTTGAGATCCTTGCCATATTGGTAAAGCCAGCAAGATTTCTAGGCAAGTATTTCCAGTGACGGTTCTTGAGTGCTGGTTGCTGACTATGACCATGTCGGAGCTACTCAGCAGCTGCCTCTTCCCAGTGGATTGTGTGTTCCTAGAGCACAAGATTGAAAGAACAAACCTCCCCCTCCTCCCCTCGTTTACGGGAATTTCACAATGTGTTATTTACAAGCTGAGTGACACTCACTTAACCCTAGTGAACTGATTTTTGTAAACGTTTTAGTCATCCAGATCGCTTTCGCAATGGAAAGGGCTGATGCTATTTTAGACTGAAAGATGAGACTTTCCACTGTACCTTCAAACTGAGTGTGGGTAGTGCAGCAAGAGGGTTAAGGGACATCAAGAATGTTGGCAGCAAAAAGATAGCATGCAGCAACAGGTTTCTGTAACCTCCAAAATACTACCTTATTTTCTGATTTGCCCTGAGTTTACTAAGAATGGGGAAACATTACTGCCATTCTAGTAAACACACATCAGTCAAACCATAAGGAGGATACATCATCAGGTCAAAATATACCCTATTAGTAATGAAATACAAGATATCATAGCAAAAGTTTCCCACTAAAAATATACTCCAAACAAGCAGACATACCTCCCCAACAAACCAGCAGTGTCCAAGCAAGTTTACTGTTACAGCTGCTGCAGATACAGGACTTACTGCTCCATTTGGCTTACATGTGGGACTGCAGCAAATTGAAAGGAAAATCGCATCAGGTTATGCCGAGTCAACTGGAGAAATCTATTGTGTCTCCTTAAATGCATCCTTTCTCCCTGTTGCAGCTGAATAGCACCACAGCTGTTTTTATGCTGTTGGCAGTGCTATGTATGTGCTATGCATTGACTTCTGCAAAGTGAGTTGCCTTGGAGGAGCTGCCCTTAGAAATGTTGACCTGCTGCTAAACACTGAGCCCCTCCAGGGCACTTCTAAGTGGTTGCCCTGAAGGTGGGAGACCGAAACTGCAGTAAATCCTTCTGGAAATTCAGGGCAAGTATAGCACTGTCAAACGAGAGAGATTCAGCCAATTTAAAAGTATTAACCTGCTTGCCATATGCTTTGTGAGTATATAAAATAGTATCATTAGCACTAATAAAACTGTCATGGTTACAACATTTGTGATTATCTTATATATGTGGTATTCATTTTTGTACATTATGGAGAGGTGTAGGAGTGTTTACAAAAGGATTATCGTATTACCAGCAGTGAAAGCTGCACTGAAAATTGTCTATTATCAGATCCATGTTTCCAGCTGCTTTTAACTTTTCAACCTTTTCATGTTTTTTTATGCCTGAAGCTTGATTTTGGAGGTGGGAGGGAGCAAATATTTCTGTAACCGAGCTAAGCCATTGACAAAAATATTAAAGGAAAAATATATTTCTTTGCCCTCATTAAAATAATTTTAAAACAAGTTAACCTATTCAGAAATTAATAATTCTATGGAGTATTTAAGGTTCAGACCAACTAACATAGGATTATCCACTGAAGGGTTGGATAAGAAAGATGCACTGAATATATATGCACTGGATGACCTTCCTTCAAATGCCCTGACTGAGATAAGGAACCAAAGGAAAATAGTATCTGACACCTACTTAGAAACTATGTTGCGATGAATATGTGGAAGGACAGGGGAAAGGTGAGACTGTAAAGGCAACTACATAGAGATATTTCTGTTTTTTTAGATAGCTCTGGTAAGCAGTTTTGCAACAAAATGTCTATGGACTCAGACCACCTTGTAGAGTCTTCTCGTGGAAATGCATTGGTTTTGTCAAAACTGTCATCAAAAAGGCATTTCAGGGCTGAGGCGGGATTGTTCCATTATTGACCATCTAGAGTTGAAAAGCACCAGGACTGCACTTGCTAACAACCCCTAGCATGACAGAGAAGAGTTTTGCTAATCAATGGTTCACTCAGAGACAGTCAGGTAAGCGGCAAGGTGGCCCATTGCCCCCCATATGCTACACTTCTGCAGTAACCAACCATCAACACTGCAACAACAACCAACAAGAGGCAGAAACTGGAGTTGAGTGGTTAACACAAAGTTAAATTCTCCAGTGCTTACAGAGAAGAATCCTAAGTCCCTGAAATATCTTGGTGAATGATGTACCAAACAATCACTACTTCTTCACACTGTCCTGCTTCAAGAGGGGGGAATTGAAAATTGCATATTCTCTAAATTATATCTTCCTTTGCTATTGGTCTCTTACATTTTTCAGTGCTTTCTCTCTTTGTATCCCTTCCAGCCGGTTGCTTGCCTAATAGCATTTCAGACTTCAGAACTCCGTTGAAATATGACCAGCTTAATGGCAGAATTTTCTGTAGTGACCTAATGCCATGTGTACTTTTGTTGCTTTCTGACTGCAAGAGGTTAAGTTGTAACCAAATAACTATGCCTTCAAAACATCTCCAGGCGGCTCCTTTTGTTTCCTCTGAGCCTGCGCTGCAGTCAGAAGAATCTTTTGAAATCTTTTCTTAGCCCCATTAACTGGTGAGTGATAAAGAGCTATGCTCTGAAATATAATTTGTTACTTTATGAATGCTAAGCTCTTTCAGAAACAGATGGAGGCTAGCTCTCTGGGAAAAAAAAAACAGCAATTTTGTGATGCTCAATATAACAATTCTTGGAAGAAGCCTCCTTTCATATTTAAAATAATTTGCTATTTAAACAAGCCGGTACATTTAGAACCACCCAGCCGCCGATGAACCACTTCTCTGGAGGTACCAACTGCTTCCCAGACTGCCTGCTCCTTAAGCACATGCAGCAGAGTCCTTGGCAAAAAATTGTTAATATAATTTTACCTCTTTGCCAGAAAAAATGCTAAGCCAGTCCTAGGAGTTCTATTTAACTTTTGCTTCAGCTATAATATTGTCAATTTGAAAGGTGGTGGATTTTGGATCTCATTAGAAACCACATTGGATGAAGCATGAAATCGGGAAATCTCAGGACTTAAAAGATACAGGTTACATAAAATTCACTTTGTTTTTTCTACTAAATGTTAGCCTTCTGGGCAGCTGACATGAGCGAAAAAGCAGCCTAATAATGCTGTGAACGGTAAAACCTAGTTCAAGTGGTAACACTGCGTTTTCTACACTTGGTACCCATTACTGTCCGTAATTCATAGAAGTTTGTAATGTTTTCTGATTTCATTTACCCCGATGTAAACTCCAGAGTAAATCCATTATGAACACGATTATTTTGGCTTTCTCCCAATATAAGGGAAGAAAGGATTTATCCTGCTATTTTGTCCCTATAACAACAACAAGGATTACTATAACAAAATGATGGAGTGCAATGTTTCTGATTATGCTAATAATAAACCCAAAAGAAATCCTTCAATCTTACACGCACATAAACAGCAGAACAAATTTTCTTGCATGCATGTCAAACAGCAGTTTATTCCCTTTCTCTTCCAGACAGGTTTAGAAGGTAAGCTGATACAACAAAATGACAGCTGAATCTGTAATGTCTCTGTCTCCGTTATCCAGATCTGCCAAGGTGCTTGTCTACTGCAGCAATAGGTACCTAGGATATATTGTGATGTCCTTAATACTGTTGGGTTTCACTAGTTATCCAGTATCAAAAACATGCTTAATACTCTCATAAAAACAGAACAGGATGTGATTCCACCCCAAACGCAAATAATTTGTAACTCTGTACTACAGCTGAGCAAAATGCCTCTTTTGTGTTCACTTTCTGCCAGCATCTGAACAGAGGAGCTGTTCTTGCACAAGCAGCAATGAATGTGTTTTAAGCTGGTCTGCTAAATGCTTTAACTAGCAATAGTTTATTTTATACTGGATTTTAACACAGTTTACCAATGCTGAGACATCACATTCCCCATCACATGCCCCAGTCTTTGCATAAGCAATTACAAATATGTCACACAAGGCTCTAATGATACCTTTGCAGGAAGGACTAGTAATTCACATATATTTCTTGTGTACAAATGTAATAAAACAAAATCAAATCCAACCCTGCAGTTAAATCTTAATGCTGCTTGGGTGTTTTTTTTCTTTTCTTTTTTTTCCATAGGAATGATGCCTCGGGCAAGGCAAGTTTGTTTCAGTAAGGAAAAGGATTAGCATTTTCTAAAATTTCCAGTCTTTTTATCTCCTACCTTTTCCTAAATTGCTAGTGCTTCTTCAACTATTAAAGCTGCAGTGGCTTCTGTAAATCCACTTTCTGATTATGTGAGTTAAGCTATGCCTTTGGGACCAAAAAGAAAAAGAAGGCCGAGTGAGTTATGTCACAAGTTTCCTTTAATGCTTCGAATCTTGACTATATACATGGGCACACTGTTCAGGATTGTTCTAGTATTAAAAAAATGATATTATATTATGAGGTGTTTAGAGAGGTAAATGAAAATCTTGTCACAGGCGAGGTGATGTTTGCAGGTAGGAGTAGCATCTTTTATTAGACCAACCAGTGTAGTTGGAAAATGTAGATAGGAAGGGTTTGTATGCCAGGAAGATGATCTTTTTCCCACTCTATTAGGTTTTTCCAGCAAAGACCTGCAAATTTTAACTTGCCTATGTCCTTTGACCATCACAGGTATAGCCATAGTAACACAAGGCTTTTTAAAATCAAGCTGTAAACTGAAAATAAGTAAAATGAAAAAACAAGTGGACATCTTCAGCCTGCAATGTTTTTGAACTTTCTGAACTTTGGTGAGTCCATCAGGGTTACAGCAGAACTATTTAGGATGAGTCTTTATAAATTAAGGCCTGGTACTGTATTGCTGAGAACAAAAGAGCCGTGTTTTTCCAGGCCTTCTTCTTCTAGTAACAGCAGAGGACAGGAGAGGAGACAAGCGGCTTCCGCAGAGCATGCTTTTGTGAGGCTGCTTGCATAATTTGGGCCTGGCTGGCTGGATCTTTTTAGGAAAGGCTGTACTGGCAGACACTTCTATACCCTTCATGCTTCTGTACAGGATTGAGCAAGTACTCATTGTTCGTACATGTTACGCGTGGTACTTGACAATGATGTTTTTCCCTTACAAGTTAAGAAGCTACACTGTGTCCTTCATTCCTTCCACATTGCTCTGCTCTTCCTACCACTCAGTTTCTTCTCTTTTTCTAGTCTCTGTCTCCTTGTTTTCATTATTTTGTCTTCTTTCCTGTACACGATGTTGCTAGTCTATTGTTTAATATGTCTTTTAAAATGTCAGGGATTTTTGTCTCCAGAACCATCTTCTTATTTCTCCTGAATATATTTTTCTTCTTGTCCCAGAAGCATAGAAAGTAAAACAAAATTCAAGTGAGGTGGCATAAGTAGGCCACAATTTTATTAATAAAAATCACCTGGGAACAACTGTTAATGACTTGTGCAGGATAGGTCACAGTCTCTTCCCTAATTGTTTTCATCTGCCGGAGAGGCTGTTTTCTCCTTCACTGCCATCCCACTCCCCACCATCTCCCTGTCCGATGGAGATCTCCCTTGTTCCTTTCCATGGCTACTCCCCAGCCTACTGTTGGGGCTCTAGAATCATGCAAGAATTAAAGGCCTAGGAAAAGGAGATTTTTTCCTTCCCAATGACAAAGTAGGAGCTTTCCTTTCCGCTGCGCTCTCCTCTGATATGGCTTTATCAAGCAAGGTATCAGATTCCTCAGAAGATAAGCGTCTGAAGTGGCATTCTGTGGTGTGTTGAAATGGGCCAGTCTGAACTCACCCTTTCTAGTGACCCAGCCAGATTACTGGGAAAGGCGGAGAAATTCACCCTGTCTCAATCAATCCAGTGATGGAGGAAAATTACCCGAGTCCTCAAAATGTGGTGATGTCTGTAGCAGGCTCACAACCTATCCGGATACAAATCCCACCATAATCTAGGTGTAAGGGAGCCTTTGCATCTTTGCTATTTTCCACCTTCCTTGTAATTCTTCAGCCAAATTCATGCTGGAAATATGTCTGAGCCAAGTCAGCAGTGTTTTCCTGAAGCCAGGTGAAGGAACTCCTCTCTCAGTCGTGATGAACTGGGTCCAGGACAGGGTGGCAACCCAGGGTGGAGTAGGCACCAGCAGCCCTTCCCAGCTGCCTGTACGGGGGCTCCGAGCATCCCTGTCCACACACACCTCATTGTGCCTACAGCTCAGCAAGAAGGGGGGAGTGGGCTCAAAACCCAGAAGATTACTTTCTCCCAAACAAAAAATATACAGCTTCAGCAGCTGATATGCCGAATCCTCATCCCTAAAAAGACCCCAACAAACCCCACAATGACACGAGACTGCTGACGTTAGTGAGAGAGAGAAAGCCTGCCTGGTTTTGTGAACGTGTCCTTTCTTAGGTGGAATTGCAACATGCTACTGTCTGCACAAACAAGCACGGAAATCTTGAAACTGAACTGGAGAGAACAGAGGAAGGGAAATGTGAGCAAGCAAGCAGTTTGGCCAAGGTCGTGCAGGCATCCAGTGGCAGAGCAAGAACTAATACCCTCAGTCTCCCTATTCCCAGTGCTTTTCCCCTGTCATCTGAAAACGCTTTATTTCAGCCACTCGCTATTTGCTGGTCTCAGTGGGTCAAATTGGACCAGAACATTTCAATGAAAACCAATCATTTTTATGTTCCAAAAATCACACTGAACAATCCTGCAGCTGAGGTTTCTTAGGTAATACGCAGCTGTTCACTGGAATGAAAGTTTGCTGTAAGTGCTTGCTGCTGAAATGTAAGAGTGAAAGATGACTTTGGAGAGCCTCAGGAGTAGCTCAGGCAATGTGTGTCCTCCCACAGACAGAACAAGGAAATTACACAGTCAGGGACAAGGCAAAAATCATAACTGTTTTTTATTAGGCGATGTCCTCTATTTGTTAGGATTATTGCCTTCACTGTCGTCAAACCATAAATCTGTTTTTTTCTCCTTTACACTGTAATTACAATCTTGTTTGGGGGAATTAATATAACTGGGGCTGATAAAATACCTCCAAACCCTCCCAGTACTACTTGCTTGAAGGGGAGACACCTTCATTAAATAACCTGAACAATATATTTTGCTCCTAATAAAGTAGTACAGCAGAACAATCTAAAATGTATGGCAGCGGTCTTTCAGGAATGAAAACAAGAGGTTTAACCGAACATCTGTCCTGGAGCATTCATTCATTCTCTGATATAACATTACACGTAAAAATATCAGAATGCTATTTCAATAGCAAAATGATGTTCCATTTGGGCTGTGGGTTTTTTTCTGTACTATATGTATTCCAAGGTCTGCAAAAGCTGGCACAATAGTAAAACTGTCATAATGATGAAGAATTGTGTTAATTGGTATTAAAGAATATTTATGCTGGATTGACAAAGTTAAAATCTTTAATTGGCCAGAGACACTTGGATGATGATACCCAGGGAGTCCTCTTAGCACTGAATTGATGTAGGAGCTTATCGTTGTGGTTGATGGCAATACTGCACAGCAAAGAAAGTTGCAATACAGCACACTAAGAGTAAAATTCCCACCTTAGATTTACGATACTGAGAGATACAAACAACACTCTGTTCTGCATGGTTTGAATTACAGATCTCTATTTAGCTGGACAACATAGACCTGCTGTTACAATTATGTCTATGATTACAATGCTCTACAGTGTGCATTGCATTGTAATGCAGTTATTCCTGCTGTACCTTTTTGCTTAAGGCAATAATAGATCAGTACATATATGAAAGTCTAAGGAAATTGTTGTGCCTCATTAGTTGAGAGAACTTTCCCTCAGATAGATGCAAGTGAAACTCAAAGAAATCCAAAGTTTCTCCCTACAGTCATTCAATGGTAACTTGTACGCCAATCTTCAAATAAGTTTTTCTTTTGGCAGAACACGTTATTCCTGCAGTAGACTGTTCTGTGCCAATTCTGTCCAGAATCTCTGGAATATCCACCCAAATTTAGAAGCACGTAGCTCTGAACCACACAGAGCAGCAGAGTGAATTGCATCTCTCTCTTACAGGGACTGGGCAGTGCAGCTACCTGGAACACTGCAGCCTTCACTGACACTGCTCTAATTTGGGTTTCCACAGATTTGGTTTATAAATACAACCTCATGTATCCCGAAACACTGCACAATCCATTAAGAGTCCTTTGCCTCTGTCCTTCCCTCAGACCTGCCCAGCAGTGATGAGCCTTAGGGCCATGGAGGGGCTGTGGAGCAATACAATTTCCAATACTTTTCTGCAGCCTTTCCAGGGGAGACTTCTCAAAAGCAGAGCATGTGCCCCCCACTTTCTGAAAAGAAATAGATAAAAGGCATCTGAGTCTTCTGGTTACCTTGGAAATATTCTCATAGAAGCCCGCTTCCACTTCCACAGCTCTGAGTAACTCCCTTTAAAGATGACCTCTGCAGCTATGAACCAGGTGACACTGGAAGCTACAGGGCTCCAAGGACAGACACTCAGTCACCATTTCCTAAGCTGTTTCTCATAACACCTCAGCAGTTGAAAGCCACTAGTTCAATGGGGCCTTTGGCAAGAATTATTCATTCAGCCTCGGTTGCACTGGCTTGACTTTTGCTGAATACTGGTCCAGACTTCCTGGGAATGATACACCAATATCCCCTGGTGACAGTGATGTCGAAGTGTGGAAGGATCATTAGGTTGCACCAGGCAAGGCTGGATGGACATTGGCTTGTTATGAGGTAGCCCTACTAGTCACTTCTTAAATGGGGAAGCAACCCATATGTTATACAGGCTTGCTGAATTCCTCTGCAAGGTCATTCCATCTCTGTCACTGCAGAAAACGTGTTTAGCAATGTTTTGCTAAAATATAATAAGGAAGTTTGGGTTTAAAGTCATTTTCTTCACTGTTAATGTCTCATTAACTCTGATCAAAAGCAATCATACACTTGTTTCCTTAATATTACTTATATTTGACAGAAAGCAGCTGCAGGATACCTCCTCAAGTCCACTCATGCTTATCATCACTGTTAGGACTATTAATTCACTGCAGTATACTTTAATGTACTATAACATTTAGAAATGGCATTTGGACGTGCAGTAATATTATTTTGCACAATTAACCTCTGGTTCCCTTCCATATAAGCCTGTTCTAAAGAAATATCAGTTATGCTACGTTATTTTTAAATTACATTGGGTTTTGTGCCTTTTTCCTAATAGGTTGCCCTTTCCTTAGAGAGTAGTAGCACATATTGAACCGTAATAACGCTTTATTGTCCTTGCAACAAAATATTACAAATCTCAGAGATAAAAGGAGATGAACCCATTCCCAAGCCCTAGATCAGACAGCTCCTGACCACAGTTTTTAAAATGCTAGTTCCAGTTTTTAAAATCCACAGTTCTAAATCCACATGCTAGTTTTGCAAACAACAAAATGAGACAATATAAAGAGGAAATCTTTCTTTCTCCTTGAAAATGAAAATTTAAAAAATCTAAGTAATTCCACCTTAAAATCTGTGCCAAAGACCAAACATTCAGTTCAGGGCCATCCGAAGATAGAACCACGTAGTTCTTTTTATTGCTCAAGAAATGAGAACTAGAAGGCTCTGTTACAGTGTAGAGTAGAGGAAAATTATGCAAGATTGCTTGTTTGATAGATTAAATCTTGAGCTCTAATTCTTTTTCTGGAACTGGTACATTTCCAGAGACTTAGAGAATTAGTCAAAAGTATGGGATAGTTCTAAAATCATAGAGAAACAGTTTTTTTTTAATTTCATGAGAATACAGAGAAGTTGCTAGAACAGCAAGCTCCATAGCAGAGTGATGGAGGCCAGCACTGAAACATAAGAAGTTTCCAGATGAGGAATATACAATTTTAGTTTATTCAGGATACAGTGGGTGAAAATTCTAATCTCATTTATTAATCTCACTAGTGAGGTGTAAAAACACTGAGTCACACACCAATGCAGCTCATCTCACAAATTCATCCTTCTGGTGGAGTGAATAGGAATAAATAGTTTACATGATCTGTTTGATGACTTACTTGTTTGCAGTTCTGTTCTGTCAAAATGCACAAAACTCTTGACATAGTTAGGAATTTCATTTTTTTTTTACCATAGGTTTGAATGTTTTCTTTGAAGACCCAGCATTGCATCAAGGAGAATCTTTCTATAAGAATTTATAACAAACAGTTATAATTTTGCTCTTTTTTGCTAGCATAATTTGAAATGACAGAGATTTAGCTGACTGTGTTATTATCTCAGTTATAATAGTGCATTTGAGATCAGAATTTAGCCCAACTTATTTTTCCAATGTTTTATGCTACTAAAAGGAATGGATTTGGCTCAGTCAAATTATGCTTTCTGTCATTTCATGAACGTCAACGGAAGACTATCAGAGTTTTGTATGTGCATCTCATTGCAGAATTTGGCCAAAGGGTTTAGAAGTCCTAATATTTACAAAACAGATTACATACAATTTGCTGACACAAATATATAGCTTTAATACTGCAAGACTGTAAAAATTTATTTTCGCCTAGATGCAGGATAACAGTGGAAGTGAAATGAGCAAAATCTTCCTTTTCACACTGCTTATTTTGTGGTAGAGTGATATGATTCAGCAAACTAGTCTTGTCTGGGTACCTCATTGCATTGACTTTCATCTGAAGTTATGAAGGCTTTCACAACAGCATGCGCTTAATCCCCCCTGCTTCTTGCTAGATTTTCTAATCTTGGACTATTATGTTCAATCATATGTGAACACATTTCTGTGGCATTTGAGCTGCACAAAATCTTTTGTGTATGCTTTCAAACAAGCTTTAATGTCCCCCCAAGTTGTTCAGTTTATTCAGTATTTCCAAATGGGGAAAAATAAGTTCACAAAACAGGGAAGAATTGTTCCAAGGCCAGTGTTTACATCAAAGGAAGAGGTTCATAAATGTCATCAACAAAGTTTTCCCCTGAGCTATACCTGGGAGAACATTTGGATAGGCCTCAAGTAACAAAGCGGAGAATCTCAGCTAATGAATTCAACCATGATTAAGAAAGCTATCTAAGCATTTGATTTTACACAGCACAGACGTGAAGTGCTGCACAAAGGCAAAGTTAAAACAGATGCATAGGTTGGTCAATGTGGGAGGACGCAGTCCAGCAGGAGAGGATGGATGCTGGACAGTTGCCAAGCCTCTTGTGCCTAGCAGGAAAACTACAGGCAGCTCAGATACCTGTTCATATACTGACCCGTGGGCTGGAGCTCACATGGCATCATAAATGCCCATTACTTGCCCATTCATGTGTTTTCAAGAGTGCTCATGATGGAAAGGCTTGCTTTGACTCCCCGCGGGGAACTTTGCATAGCATCTTACTCTGGTCCTGCAGGCCATCTGCTCACATGGGGACATGCCAACTTGGTGCACCACATGGCTCTGGGAGAGGAGGGTTTCTCCTGAGGTTCAGACACATCAGTGGGCCTTGGGAGACAGGGTGAAGGCTGCACCATGGGCATTCTGGATGGCCTTGGGTAGGATACTGAGGGCATTGACTTCTTCTTCTTTGTGCAGATATCTACTCCAGCACAAAGCAGATGCTGCCTGCTGCTGAATCCCACAGGCAGTGTTTCACACCGATGCAGATGATGAGAAGCAGCGCAACATGACAGCGAGGGGAAACCCCAACTCCTTTGGGGCTTCAGCATCTGCTCTCTAAAATGGCATCATAAATCACCCAGACATAGGGGCGCAGTGAGGAAACAATGTCCTAATAGCTGGATAATGTGAATTCCAGAGTAATGCCATCCATTCAATATAGACATATTTTTTTCTCTGGGCTCATCCACAGAAAAGAGAATAAATAAAAAGTCTGACATCTTTTCATTTGCTAAAACTCTTTTTGTGTGAGATTTTTTTTCAAGATTCATTAGAACTACTTCTCTCTTCTATTTCACTCCCCCCTACTATGACTTTTATCACCCACTTTGCCCACCTATCTCGCTTTTCACATTCCGCTTCCATTTTCATGCATCCCCTCTTCCCATGGCTTTGGCTATCACTTCTGAAGAGCTTGGTGTGTGTCCCTGGGGCTGGCTTCTGAGCAGTGAGCTCCAGTGCTTCAGGAAGTTGACCTGCCGGTATTTTTAGGCTTGACTGAAAAATCAGCAAATAACATGAACATGATAAGACTTGTGCTTTGCATCCCTACACACACAGTTTGCGACTTGAATCCTTGGTGGTAATGCAGCACAGAGGTCTTTGTATGTGCAGGAGGAAAGAGGGAATTTATCTTCAAATACATTAACCCATACAGAAGGAATAAACACACAACTTTCACACTGTTTACTGAAAAAAAAACCCAGAAATGATATGTTAGGCACAGCAAATAATCTGTGGACTCTGTTGCAACCATGAAGCTGAGCTCTGTTGGTTTATTGGAAAGAGAGGAGGTGGAAAAAATAGAACTGGTTCTGGTATAGAAGAGTCTCTCTTGCTGCTAATCAATTCGGTGGCCAAATTTGCTATTGTGATCTGATGGTTTAGCTCTGCCAGCTCTTGTAATTATCTCTATTCCCATTCTCCATTAGTGGCCTTTTCAAAGGATATGAGTTTTCACAGTGTCAGATTATGCCAGGCAGTGAATACCACACCATCAGTGCATTACAAACATAATACAGCATAAATGCTTTAGAAATATAGCCTCTTGCGACAGTAGGTGAAACACAACTGTTATGTGTTTCTAGGCCTCAGGGTTATGGTTTCCTAATGGGTGACCTTTCCTCCCTTCACATCCTTTTCCTCGCAGATTATGGTGTGGCAGTCCCATGCTATCTCATTAGCTGTGGGAAAATTAAAGCGTATGAAAAGACAAGGAGGCATTCAGATGTCTACAGCTGACAGGTAGCACAAAAGTGCTGGAACAGCCAGGCGACTCTGGCCAACCACTCACTCTGCTTATCATTCCCCCAGATGTCGTTTCACAAGGCGCTGTTGCAGAGCAGGGCATCACACCAGCCCACAAGCACACCCCAGTCTTTGGTACGGTTCTCAGAAGTCCGAAGCCACATGCCAGAGCTATTGAAAGTTCTGCTGTAGCTGAGAGTGAGCAGGTGGTATAATGATCGAAGGCAAAATGAAAAGCCTGCTTTGGCTGAAGGGATATACACTATTTTCCCAGGAACTAAAATGTGGCTTGGGGACTTTTTAAGTGCGTGCACACATGCCAAGCACAGTGTTTAAGAAATGCGACATCTCATACAATATTTAAGAAATGAAACATAACATTTGAGAAACTGAGAAACACCACACTAAAAATTCAGAGCAACTTCTTTAAAAGAAAAAAAAGAAGCACAAAACTGAACGACCAGATGATTCCCAAGAGAATCTGATGATTAACTGGCTAAATCAGGACATCTGCAGGATGTAAGAATAATAGAAGGAAGCGGGAGTTTTGGCTACCACTTTTATAATTAGCAATTGTAATGATCTTAGCGTGTCCTCCTGAAAGAACTTGAATATTCATGTTGAGGCACAGCATTCTGTTTCAGCGCTTTTGGTAACTGTAGCCACTTGCACAGAGTCAAGCACACACTCAAATCAGGAAGTCAAAATGAGTGCTCCAAATATTTTCTGCTGGAAATTGTAAGGAAAGCTGTTGTTTGCATGCAGTAAGATGGGAAGGAGAAGCATAGGGTCCAAGAGCTCCCTTGGCATTTTCATTTTCCTAACTAATTGCCCTGCTTCTGTCGATTTTTTTTTCATTGCAGACTAAATTCAGACTTGACCCAAGCAAATGCAAAATACATCCAAACCTGTAAAGTTAGATTTCATAATGACAGGCTAGACTACAGCCAAAGGCACCCAAAGTAGCAGTCACTATCTATAGAAAGCCAGGCATCCATCCCTTCTTCCTGACTGGATGCTAAAATTTCATAACAACCCAGGCTGAGCCTGTAGCTCATACAGGGCTATTTGCAGTCATACTTCATTAGTAGTCTACTGATTTCTCTGATGTTTCTCAATTTTATTGCCTTCACAAATAAGTCGGGCACATGTTTGGCCAGTCTCCGCTGCCCTTTATCTATGTTCGTGCTATGAAAGAACAAAGGCGGAGAAACTTTTAGACCGAAGTAATTTTTCTGAGCAGTAGAAAGACGGACCCCACCTGCCCGCTGATAGATTTGGAACCCTCGAAAGGTTGCATACAGACAGGTGAATCAGAGTGATCTGAGGAGAAATTACTTCCTTTGCTCTCTTCAGTCACTGGAATCACAGAATCACAGAATGGTCGGGGTTGGAAGGGACCTCTGGGTCATCTAGTCCAACTCCCCTGCCAAAGCAGGGTCACCTACAGCAGGCTGCACAGGACCTTGTCCAGGCATGTCTTGAATATCTCCAGAGGAGACTCCACAACCTCCCTGGGCAGCCTGTTCCAGTGCTCCGTCACCCTCAG
>Ga0181612_102821_pt1 | contig 29230 bp, 21 predicted proteins | sample HoacroProtozoa21_FD_119630 | JGI IMG/M metagenome (GOLD analysis project Ga0181612, IMG submission 119630) | Hoatzin crop microbial communities from Cojedes, Venezuel. Combined Assembly of Gp0051906, Gp0051904, Gp0051908 | reverse complement strand
TTTTTTTTTGTTTCTTTTTTACTGTAAAGCTACTACAAGACACCTATGTCATTACGATAGTTGTCCTGGAGAGCAGAACAACTTGCTCACTGCAAACCAATTGCCCACAGATCAGTTCTTCCATGTTGATCAAAAGTTTAAAGGGTATTTTCATAGACTGTATCTGTAGAACAACTTTGCCTTCCATTCATTACAGAGACAGCAAAATCCAAAGCAATCACTGGTTTACCTGCTACTTTAGCTGTTCTGACTTGCACTTGAATTCTACAGATTACATTTTCAAATTCAGTTTTCCTAGTTTTGTGATGAACAATTTTTGTGTGCATTTCAGAACATTTAGAAGTTTTATTTTCAGATCGCCTGCTTAAGTTTTTTAGCATGTCCAATTCAGTAACTAATTTATCACCTTTCTGCACATTTCACAGAGCTAGTTATACATTTTAATAGACCAGTTTCGACTACTGCTACTCACCTGTCTGATCTAAACAAAAACTCAAGCCACTGCTTGTACCTCCAAGACCTGACTTTCAGTCTGGAGGAATTTTCTGAACTATATTGGGAGTTTGTGGTATATACTAATATCTCCTGGATGGTTTTACATTTTTGAAAAGTATCCTTCAGTCATCTTTCATGACACTTATATTTAACTGAATTATTACTTAATCTTGGCACTGATGTCAATTTTTCTTGTTTTATAAACCAAATATAGTATTTTTTCTACGTACTGACAAACGCAGTTTATCAGATCAGAATCTCCTTTTCCACTGTCTTTCAAGCATAGAACTGTTCTCCTAGAGTTTCAGACAAGAAGATTCTGTGGTAGTGGCATCATCTTCTGATTCCTTTTAATAACAAAATATTCAATTTCTGTGGAAAATCTTACAGATCCCCAGAGTACCTTTGGCTTCTTTGCTTTACCTTGACTGCAAAACCCCATCACTGCTAATGTGTCTTGTCAGGCTCTGTGGTATCTGCATGTTGTAAGAATGCAAGCGTCCTCAGGTGTCCCTCTCTTCTTCCTCTCTCTAGCTCTTAGCAGTATCCAAACCCACTCAGACTGATGGCTGTCTTTGACATATATATCACGGCCTTACAGCAAATCTGGACAGCTGAGGCTGAGTATAAATTCTGAAGCACCATCAGAGCTGGGCCACCTAGAAAGGCTACCAGATGTGCCCCTTTCTGCTCCTTTTCCTCACCATCCATATAAGGTACAATGCTGAAGTCAGCTTCCCTGGGATCTTCAGTAGGCTTTTCTACTATTTGAGCTGAGAAAATGTAAGTCTGCAGGATGCACACTAAGTAAAAAAATGATAAACAGACAGTCCCCTGACAGGTTCATTTTTACATCCAGGTGTTCACTTTACTTCCACAGTAGCCTGTGTTTCTGCTTACTTTCATGTGCTGATGTTTCAGCTCAAGTCTGTGTTGCCGGTTATTTCTGTTAGCCAGTTCCAAGTTTATCCAAGCTTTTCTGGCATCCCCTATTTCATGCAAACCCTTCTGATCAGGTTTTCAGCCGTCAGGTTGGTTGTTGTTCACTGACGTGACTTGCCAGATTCATCCCATTTCCAGATGGGGAACGTTGCAACCAGACTTCCCACTCCATCTGGACTTTTTCAACTTGCTGTCCCAACAAAGATTCCGTTTTTGCCTTCAGATCATCTTTCATCCCTATTTGGGAAACTTCCAGGTTGTCTTTTCGCTTCTTTAGCAAGTGTCTCTCTGTTTTATATCTCATTTTAATTCTCTGTGTTCTTATGCTAGCCTTTACTTTAACTGTAGCCTCCTTTGGTTTATCAGACCATCTCCACTATTCGCTCCATCTCATCTTAATAAAGCTAAAAGTAGCTCATCACTTCTTTCTTTGGAAAATGATTTTGCTTTGACATTTATGCTAATCCATCTGACTGGCTGAAAGCTGTTTCCATTCAGGGTGGAGCTCGTTAAGTGCATCTCCTTGGTAAAGCTGACTATACAATGCACATGAAATCTTGAAGGGGCAAATATAGAGATATGGAACCGGAATGGACAGCCTCAGTCATCAAGATTTGCCAACTGTATCACAGACGTTCATCAAGCTCTCTCTCAAAAACAATTGTATTTCTTGCCTGCACTGGTCCTACTGTAGGCTCCTTCCGAATCTCACTACTTGTTTTCTAACTCCCAGTCTGAAGTTATTTAAGCCCAGTTTAAACTAACTAGTTCTTATGCCACCATTTTTTTTAAACTCGTGTTCTCCCTCTCTGGCTCCTTCCTGATGTTTTTAGATATCAATTGTATCTGATGATACATGATTCATTTTGTTAAATTAAGTCAGGTTCTTCTTGCCTTGCAGAAAATAGTGTCCCACCCTCCCTGATCATTACACGGAAATGTGTCCTTCCCCATGCCTTATCCTGTCCAAAATCATCTCTCAACCACAGAGAAACTGAAAAACTCACAGTATTCTAGATGAGGTCTGACCCATTAATTCTTGTTGTGGCATCATTATTTTCTTATTTCTAATAAAATATCCTACATGTAACAGTCTAAATTTCCATTTGCTCTTTTCATGCATTTAAACGGTGACTCACAGCCTGCCTGTGATCTCTGCAGCTTGTTACCAAGCTATTTGTAAGATCCCCAAAACTGAGGAGTCCACTTGGTAGCTCCATAATTCTTTTAGTGTAATATGTTTTCCTCTGGATTTATTGACTTTTAATTTTAGAAGATGGGAAGTCTAGAGAAATCTAGGTTAATTCATTGGTGCCCTATAATTTACTGAAATCTGGACAATCTAGGACTATTAGGCTTCCACTGCTTATCAAATGAAGTATCTTTTCACGTTTTGCAGGGATGAATGTATACAGCAATATGTAACTGATTTCTGTAACGCAGGAAACCAGCTACAAGGCCTTGTCCATCTGCTACCATTCAGCATATAACAACAAAGAATATAATGGAGTTAAATTAAGAATGGGAAATTGAAGGTTGGACATCAAGGAAACTTTAAGAGAGTGATTATATAGAGGTTTTGGACCAGGCTCCCATGGGAAGCGATGGAATCCCTACTTCTTGGCACATTTATAGTTAACATGGGCAAAACATTAGAAATGACGTAACAGAGAACAATCCTGCCTGATTCAGAAAAGGACTGGATGATTTTATGTCTCTTCTGCTTCTGAGCTCTAGAATTCCACACCAGAGGTGCTGAAAAAGTACTAAATGTTGTTAGGTTAAGAGAAATTTCCTCAGGTGTACCTGTACAAGGGGATTTTCAGTTGGAAATACCTTCTACAGCAGGACTTCGGCCAGTGAGCAGAGAAAATTTACGGATACTTCCCTGTCACTGCAAAAACATGTCAGCGACTCATTTTTATTATATATTAAGCGCTCAGAGGATTTCCATCAGCAGTGTACAGATGCCTGCCTTCACTGTGGAATAGCACTAACTCCAAGGAGAATGTGCTATTTTCTCTCTTCCTCTTCCTTTGGCTGTCTCACATTCAAGTACCAAACAGGCCCATGCCTGCTTACCCTGTGTGCTCTGATAAGGGCATAACCTGAGGCCGTGTTTTGGTGTTTCAGCATGGTTTGAAATTATGTGGGAACAGTTTTGTAAACACACAGGGAGAGACCTTGTCAAACAATCAAATTGTTTTTACAATCCAACACACTCAATTATCTCTGGGAGTAGACATAAAAACAGACCTGCTTAAATCAACAGAAAAATGGTACAAAGAAGATGTAAATCACTGGGTGGGGAAAATACACCACATATTTTTATATATGAAAACAGAAGATAGAAGTAAGCTCACACAATAGCAGGATGCGCTTTTATAGTATAGAGAAAATACACACTAGTAATTTTCTGCCTTTCTTTACACCTTTTACACCCCCCTCCCCACTTTTTTTAGCAGATCAAGCACAGCTTGTTCCTTATAAATTCAGTTCTTCTACATCCTAAAGTCCATTCACCAGATATTTGTATGAAAACTGTAAGTCAGTACCGTACTATTACTAACAATATCTACTCTATCTTCTTAAGTGAAAGAGGAGGAAAAAAAAGAGAAGAGAAAAGAAAAAAGAACATTTCATTTCATCTTCACATCAATCTGTGAAAGCCTATTTGCACTAAGTACATTTTTCTTGCATCAATGGAACCGTACTGCTGCAAAATAATACCAAATTTCACCCACAGATGACAAGGGAATGTGTCATAAAAGCAGAATCAAGAGGAACCCAACTAAAATTATCAGGTGTCAGATTTAAAACAAAAGCAAGAGCTTTTCTTACCATGCAGCAGTTAACTGCAGCCCAAAGTTGAAACGGTTCAAAAAGTAAGTAGCTTAATTTATGGAGGATGGGTACTTCATTGATTATTATAGGCAATGATCCAGATACAATCTCCAGCACTGGAAATTGCTAAATTTCTGATGGATGGATGGATGGAAGCTGGTTCTTACTCTCCTTCCTCAGCATCCTCTGTTGAACATTAACCTTGGACAGTAGGCACAGTCAACCTTTGCTGTAGCCCAGCAGAAAGCTCCTTTGTTCTGATATGAAGCGTGCTTGGAGCTGCACCTTTTTTCCCTTTTTCCACCAGGACAAAGCAAATTTATTCTGCAAAGTTGCACTGGTGCAGCTGCAGAGCTGCACAACATGCTCAGCTCAGTGTGGACAAACTCTGTCATCACATGATATATATTCTCATGTTTGCAGCTCTGAAAAGGAGTTTTCTGGCACAGAAAGTATTCTCATGTGGAGCCAATTTTCTTGTTTACTGTGGAATAATTTACTTTCTTTGAAAGACTAAAAGATAGGCTTTTTATGGTTCATGATAAACCCGGGCCTGAATCAGCACAGAGAGTTGCATTCCCTGCATTCCTGACAGGTCTCGAGGGTGAGTTGTGGCATCAGCTGTGGAGGAACAGTACAGAGCCCTGAACCCAGGCCTTGGCACTGAGGGGGTAAAAAATACTTCAAACATTGATACAGATACTCTTGTTTTCTTAAAGTTGGATACAGTAATAGCCTTAAATGAACCAGTAAGTGGTTCATCTAACATCTTCAAAACAGCGTAAGTCAGCATGAGATGCGAGGTTTTGAAAAACATTTCCGCCTTTGAGTTAGGTTAGTAATTTGAGTCCTCAGCTGAAGACCTCAGATGCGGTTTCATAACTGACTCCAACAAATCTAAGACTGTGGTGTCTACGGAGTGGATGACCCCATCTTTCTGCTCATCTGCCCCCGTGTGTCAGCTTTCAGTCACGTGGCGGCGCAGTGATTTGCATCTGCTAATCCACCTGAAAAAGAATAACTACATTTACGGTGCTCATTTTCAGTTGGACTTCAAGGGCATGACCACTAATGCTGACGCAAGGGAAGTGATGGGACTGCATGGTCAAATGCAGGACCATCCTTTCAGCAGGAGTAGAAATGGTCCATCTACTTATGCCGACTGTGAAACAGCACCCTTAGAATATTATCTCTAGGATGTATTTCTAAAAATAACAACCTTGACATAAATCCTCTGCCTCTCTATGAGAGCACCTAGTACTTCTCTTCCAGACAAGTCTTAAAACCTTTAAAGTTTCTTGCGATGGGCAACAAAAATTAATAGTCAGTTTTGAAAATTATCTTACATGATCATAATGCAGATGAATAAAAGCAACTTCTGTTCTAATTTCCTAACTTCATCCACATGTCCTTCTGTGTTGCCCTTTGCTAACATTGTGACATTGAGCAATCTGTTTTTTTCTTTGTTATTTTCATATAAATATGAGCTCTCTTAGTGAACACCTGATCTGAGTGAAGTCAATGTAAATATATATTGAAATGTTTTCACTCAGCTCCAGATTTTACTGTCAATGTGCTGATAATGATTTTTATTCTTAAGATTGCTCTGGAGATAAATGATTTCTTTTGTGCAATGGAAATAACTTTCCTATAGGGTGTCTGGGAGGATGCAATAAAGATTCCTTCAGCTACCCAGATGTTAAAATATTGGAGAGATTCACTCATTTCTTCACAAAGCCAGATACACGGACTTTTCATGCAGAACTCTGTGTTAGAAGGGAAGACAGATTTTCCTTAAATAAGCCAACCAATTTAATCATACTGCATTCCTAAATAGCCACAACCTTTCAGCAGCACCCCTGACAAGCTTGACACCAGATATTTTGATCCTCTGGATGTCTGTCTGTGACTCGTTTTCCTTTTCAGGGACATTTGGTGGACTGGAGAAATGTACCATGAGGAAAGAACTGGCGATCAGGGATCAGATCTAAGACGATGTGCTTCCTTGCAACAGTGAAGCCTTTAGTGCATACCGAAACAGTGTCACTTCCACCTCTCAGCAGGAGGAAGATTTATGCTCTTATCAAATTATGTATGAGATAAAATCTAGTGTCACTGTACTGATTTAATGAGGGCACTCTTTAACACAGCCCCGATTTTGACTTTGATTCACCAGAGGCGGGTACTCGGTTAATTTCCATAGGTCTACTCCTATGTTTGACTTTAACTGCGAGCTTTAAACAGACTGCTGAATCAGGCCCATTTAGAGTTACCCAATGCATCTCACGTTAAAGCTGTACTGCAACAGACTGCAGGTCTGCTGGAACATACCAGATACAGGAATGGACTCTGTGGGTTGTGTTACGTACAAATAAATATGCGGATTTTGCGAAGCACAGTATCAGGAAGAGGTGGCCATAAAAAAAAGGGAAACTCACCCCCCTCCCCCCAAAACCAAGGCAAAGCAAAAGAAAATTCTTCGACTGTGCTCTCAACTATCATATTAACTCAGACAAGAGTTTACATTCACATTATTTACTAACAGGTGGCATTTTTTAGAAAACTACAATGTAACTGTGGGCAGGGAACAGGAAAGTGCTCGTTCCTCTTTGGAAGAGGGTTTTTCTATCTATTTTTTTTTGTTGTTTTTGTTGCTGCCACTGATTTATATATTTATTTTTACAAAGTAAGCCCAGTTAGTGAAAATTATTTTATGCTTCCTTGCTACTATACCAACAAGATGAAATCCAAGTTCCTGCATGATGTGACATGTAAACCATTTGTGCTGAAGTGACTGCCAGAAGTGGATGGAAAGTTTTTATCCTGAAGAAACACTGAAACAAAATGCTAGCATAATGTAAAATTATTCACTGACAGTAACTACAGGATTTTTTGTGTCTTCTCTTTTTAAATGTGAATTTAGCTGAGTCTAGTATTCAACAACTTAGAGCATCAGCAGAGAAAATTATTTTTCCCTTCTGATGTTCAGTAAATCTGAAAACAAGTGGGTTTTCTTAAAAAGGAAGACATAAAACAATTCTGTTTGCGTTTCATAGGGAAAAAACCCATCAGTAGTGCTGCCATCTAAGGTAAAGCATACATGTTTTCAAAGAAAGTATTAGAGTGTGTCACAAACACTAACATTTTGCCAGTTTTACTCAGATCCTGACACAGGTCAGGTTTTAAAAGCTGGACATCCTCAGCTCCACCTAGATGCTGCGATCACAACTGCATGCGCTTATCTCATTTAGCATTCTAATGTGCCATGATTCAGTTTCATTTCCTATCTTTAAGGCAGTTAGAAGTCAACAAAAACAAATAAATGCCTTATTTCTTTTTCATAACTTCAGATTTTCCAGACAGCCACTTGCTCCTTTGCTCAGAGAAAGTTAGAACTGAGTGCTCATTTTTCTGCACCAGGAAAAAAAGTGACAGTTCATTAGCTTTTGCTATCAAACTCTAAAATTACACCATCACATCAATCCACCTCCTCTGTCCTATGGAGCTTCTCTGTTATCACAAAGCCTATTCAAACTGTCCCCAAGGGCCAAGACCAACACTTCAAAAGGAATCTAACTTTGTATGAAACCAAAAGCGTGCCCTATTACCCACCATCTGAGACACCCCCGCCTGACCTCGTTCTTTCTAGTGCTGTTATTTCAGACCTGTATCAGTTCTCAGCCTGACCACAGCTGGGAGTAGTGATCTCCACTCTGCCCCCTCAAGCCCGCGTAACATTAGTTTAACTCTTTTATTCATTCACTGACAGAAATATCAAGAGGTTTCTTTAAATGACAGCAACATGCCCGGATGACTGATCTGCCAGAAGGATTCTTTAGCATTGTGGAAATACCTGGCTATCAGAGAGGGACTGCTTTGAAGTTACTGTTTGCAGTATCCAGAGTACTTGGGTTTGATCAGTTTTTACTGGATTACTTTCACGGAAAGTTCTTTTTGTCCCATCTGAAGAGTTTCTTTGTGAGCAATGAATGAGGATGCATCTTGGGAATGATCTGATACTTCAAAAGATGATTCTTGTAGGTTATCTTGCAGTAAGCTTCTCTTCTGAAGAAAACACTGCAGAGCCCTTGTATTGATCACAACGATAGCGTGTGCAATGTGCCTTTTATCACCAGGCTGTCTGCACTATCACTTTTCAATATAACTCCAAAGCAAATCTTTGCAAGCTGGGACTTTTCTTAATTGATACATGTGTAGATATATGCTGTCTTTTATAATTCAACACTTTTCTCTGCAAACACTTCAAAACAAAGCCGGTCCTGATGAAGTCAATGAAAGTTTACTCACTGTCTGGTGAAGAACTGCAGTTTAGACTGTTTTGGGAATGGCAGTCAAGAATATCTTCATGATTAAAAAACAGAAGTGTTTTTTTTTTTAATGTTTTGTTTCCTGTGCTGAGTTTTAATGAAGGAAAAAAAAAGAATTCACACACCGAAGCAGCTTGCCAAAGGTAAAAGTTACATTCATAAAAGGAAAACTGATGGCCTATGTTAGCTACTACACACTTAGTACCTTAGTACAAGTTTCTAACCAGCACTCAGTCTGCAGGAGCAATGAAGACTGACATGTAAAACCATACCACTATATTCTCACATTGTAAGAAATGCTCCCCTATAGGTTTCTACATACCCAGACAAAAGTTGATTTTGAAGGTGTTAAACACTAAGTGTTTTAAAACCAACAAATTTTTAACTTCAAAAAGCCACAATCATAGCTGTTTTTTTAATAAGAAAATAATGATACACTAAGTTCTAGGTGTAAAAGCCATTATTCACGCCTATGCCCATACACTTTATTTGTCAGTGGTCACCGAATAATTCCATTATTTTAATATTCTTTAGCGCAGGTGCAATGACAATTCAATGCTCATGCAAACACAGTACATACTTGCGTGTGGACAATCCCTTAGTCTGAACAACTGTTCACAGCAGCACTAAGGGTACTAGCTAATGGGTTTTGAAATACAATTTCTAGTATTCCAGTATGGGATACTTGAGCATACGTACATCCTTCACATACAGCAACTCAGGCAATGTCCTCTTACAAGCAGGCCTTGGTAAGTTTTTGCCTCAGCAGATGCACTCTACTTCTGGGCCCTCTGACTCTCCTTCCTATGCAGGTTACATGATCATGGACAAACTCCTGCTTAGTTCTGTAGATATTTTTTCCTTATTTTATGCAGAACTTTAAAAAAAAACGCCTTGCTGGAAGCCTTACGACACTCTGCAATTTTAGCTTAAAGAATTTTCTGGATCAATAGAAACACTCACTGCAGCTGTTACTGATGGATAACTGGGAAATGAAAAATTACAGCAATTCAGGAACAATCTTTCTCTCCTTTTCTTCAAAGCTCTGTTTTGAGTTACAACATGACCAATACTCATCGACCTCAGCAGAGAGACTCCTTCAGCTTTGGACTGGGCTACATCTTATGGGTAATGAAAAAAAACAGCTCCAAAACACAAGTTTACATATGCTTTACGCCACGAGGATACTTTCCTACGTTTACCAAGATGATGATCATTTCCTGTTGCTTCCTGCCTTCATTCATATTGAAGCTGGAACCCAGGATGTCATAGTTACATCACACAATGATGGGAAGACTCTTAGAGTAACTAATAATAACCACAGATTGCTTTTTATCAATGTGAGCCAGGCTAATTTCTACAATACGATGTAAAAAGCAAAGTGGACTCCTTTCAGTTTCTTTTCTCAGCACTTCTCCCTTTCCTGTCTTTATGGTAAGTGATATTGCCATGGCAGTTGTGATACTCAGAATAGACAACGGAAACAAAAAAATTCATTAACAGGCACCAAAACCAAATGACACCCAACATCCATGCAGCACGGTTACTCTTCAATGCACTTCACAGATGCTGTGCCAAGCTAACAGCAGCTAATTCTGGGGGCAGGGCCAGCACGCATCGAAACAGGGTCAAAAAGCAAGGAGATGGAAGGGCTTCTCTACCAGCATTAATGCAGGAAAGGGCCAGACCTTCTGTGAGAGAGCTCATGTCTGAGCCAAGGACAACCAGGAGAGCTGCTGGGAGAAGAGCAACAGCGGCAGAGGTCCTAGAGATACTGGAGGTGCTCTTTAACAGCTGGCTTGGGAAATAGCTGTGATTTTGGCTGCCAGGTCCATTTGAGCTGCCTGCAGCACAGCCCGATTTGGAATCATTCAGTAACACATGGGAGGAAGCATTGAACCCGTACCCACAGAGGTGGAAAATCAGGGGCATGACAGTGTGGCATTTTCACAATTATCTGTGCATTTTTTTTAGGCAACATACCTGGGGATCAGCAACAGTTTTATCTTAAAACAGGCACTTCAGAAACGTTCACCCTACCTGTCTGGCTTAACACCCCAGAGAAGTTAGTATCACAACAGAAGCTAGAGTGATGGAGTTTCAGAAAACTAGCACATACCTACCTACCCTTCAGTAATCAGTCATGATTTAATTTAGAACCAGTAATCAGCAATTGATTACTTGTACAAAGTAACCACAATAACCTCAATCCTGGCCAGAAAGCAATTGTTTTCAGAGACACAAGTAACTCCAGTTGCAGAGATAGTTTTAGAAGCAGCATTACAATACTGGTTAAAAAGCCAAGAATATAGAGACTAAAGCACAACACTGCATTAAAAGAAAAATAAAAGCCTCTAAAAACTTACCACTGAGGTAAGAGCCATCTGAAAACTGTAGATTCGTGCAAGGCCAAAGTCAGCTAACTTTATCTGCCCGCTGCTAGTTACAAGGATATTTTGTGGTTTCAGGTCCCGATGTACCACACGATGTGAATGCAGAAAATCCAGCCCCCGAAACAGCTGAAGCATCATATCCTAAATATAAAAAAGAAATCAATATGCAATTATCAAGACAAGGTGGCAAACAAGTAAACTCCCTGTCATAATCTTCAAAAATAATTTAATAAATATTGATTTAAATACGTGCACAGGAGATAAAAACAATGACTAATATAAAATGGACAGGATGTTGCTAGAACCAGCTGACTTGAACAGGTGTCCTTTTCACGTTTATGGTATTGTTTCTAGTTGAATTATTTGAAGTTGATTGATAGAAGTATAAAGACTGCTCAATATACTTAAAAAAAATAGCAAAAGCATGTCTGTAAATCCCAGGACAACTTCAAAAGAATGCTGTCTAAGTAAGAAAAATACATAGCAGCTTTTTGCTCTTAACTTTAAACCACACACGACTTTGCATCTCACAAGTCTATGCTTTATCCTGCCCTGGTGAAGTGAAATTTTATCTTTCACTTCAGTAGGCACAAGCATGTGTTTCAATCAGAAAAGCTGTTTAAATGACAAGCTCACCAGTATTTAATGCTATAGAGGGAAAAAGTTTACCTGGCAAAACCTGTTGTATAGAAAGTTTAGCACTAAATCAGTGTAATAAACACAAGTAACAATTCTCATTTTGCTTTCTGTTTTGTTACTGTGATGCAATCTTCTATGACATTTCCACAGCTGAAGAAACTATTTCATCTGTATTCATGCTTTCACATTAATCTTAGCAATGTGAAAGGAATGAACCAACAGACTCAACACTAAGAACTAGAAATCCCCTGAATTCCGAATTAGAAGGATATTGTCAACTTGAAAATCCTATTTGCAAAACAGGCAGTTACAAGATGATGCTGCAACAAGTAAGAAAGAAAAGGGATAAAGGAAAAGTTTATTTTCTGTATGCACTTGACTTGAGTTCATGAAACTCCAGCTCAGTGTTTGCTGGTGACATATGCCCTTTCTATAAGCCATGCAGCAGGGTGTCTGCCAATCCTGTTATCAGCAACCAGAATGATCGTGGAGAGGTGGATGGCATGAAGCATGAGAAAAGGGAAGAAGGATAAACTGAAGTTGGTTGCTTTTGTTCTTCTCTGTGGACCTGGGCGTGTTTCAAGTAAATATTCAAGGCACAGTACTAAAAGGAATGATATCTGAAAATGGGTTTAAAAATAGCTCAAAACATTCAACTTCATAATATTGCTTTAGCTGGATGCATTTTTAAGATACACTCTCTAGACGTTGATATATAATTTAATACAAGATTATTATTTTCATGTAATGTTCCCTGATCATCTTTACAGAAGGTACTATAAAATGTATAGATATTAAGGCTGGGAATTCTAATCTGACCTCAGATAGGACATTTCTATATATAGCCTACAGTTCTGCTGAACAGTAGTAACAGCGGGCTGCTCATAAAGTAATTAGTTTTTACTTGAAGACCCTGATGATGGAGACATTACCATGGAACTACGGGTGCTGTGGCAGCATTTAATTATCATCACCTCTGAAGGATGGTGGTAAAATGAGACCCCCCCCACTCCCTGTTCACTGATGCCTTTTGCTCCCTTTGCTTCCACAGGAAAAACCGAGATCTGATAATTTTGATAACTTGTATAATAGGGTTTGCACCTTTAAAACAAATATATACAAGTGTATTGAACCCCCTTGTATTTATATAACTTTCCTTTGCAGTTCAGAAATAAGTGGAAGAGCTCGGACTACAGCTCTGCAGGTTTCAGTCATCAGTAAAATATACATCGTACCTGCTCATCTGCGCTAGTGTAACTTAAGTCACATCCCAACAATCTTAGGATCAGTCTTGCAGATGTAAAGAACACCCCAAGAACATTCAAATGTGTAATTAAGTATGTACTTCATGGTTTCACTGAATTTGGGCCTATTTTTTTATTCCAGGTAGACACAATATCAGACAAAATAAGAAATTTCTTTGAAGAACTTAAGGATTAGTCAGTAGACCCTGGCGAGTCCCTTTTTGGTGACATTTCTGCATCCTACTCATTTGTCAAGTATGTAAACTCATTCCTACAGTTACCAAACATATCAAGAATATTTTTTTCCTGCAACTGATGCTGGTTTTGTTTCGACTTTCTTCCTCAAGCTCAGCAAAAGCAATTCTGCTCTCCTAGTTTCAAGTTGCAAGCAATGTCTTCAGTTTCTGAATTCAGAGTCTTCTTCCAGGCATAGGTTAAAAAATAAAATATTTGAAAATGGGAACTAGTATATCTTTCGCTCCCCCCACAGGACTCAACAGATGAATATAATTTACTGAAGTTCTCTTCACACACAAAAAAATGAGATGTGCCAGAGAAAAGTGTACCAGGAAAGTGTAAATTTAAAAGGTGTCAGAAAGAGGAAAGAAAACTGGGGAAAAAAAGTGCGATATTTCCTCTTCCAGGAAATTCAGAGTTGGTGCGTACAGGCTATTCTCTAGTATTCATTTTGGGCTGTTGATTATGCTCTTTTACTATCCCTTATTACTTACTATCAATCACATCTATGAACAGATTTCAGTTAAAAGTTATCTTGGAAGAACAGCCCAAAGATTCACGTGTGCAAAGAAGGGCACTTCGATGTAAAAAGACCATTTGCTATTTGTGATTCATTATTGTCCTGTTTTTAAATTCTCAGTCAGTTAGAAAAAGAGCAGAAACCAACATCACATGACGTAAGCTTATTATTATGCACTTTAAATACAAAATACCAAATTGTGCAGCTCAGAATTCGGTATTTGTTTGCACAAATAGATTTTCAATATCAAAGCACACAAAAGAGAGAGCTTTTAAATTATGTTTTTATCTGTAATGAATGAGTAATTTTGTGCTGTACCTAATCCTAGTCAAAAACCATTAGGCTTCACGTTTGGAAAATGACTTTGTACTCCTAGTCAGCCACTTGCAACAAACATCAGACTCAGTCTGGGCTGTGTGTTTGCTTTGATACTGTAACTAATATCAGAAGATACTAACCTTTGCTAGCAAATTGGATAAAGGCCGTAAACACGCACAAGCCAGATCACTAGCTGATTAGATCAGGATAATTCCACTCATCTGACGGAAATGAATCCATTTCTATTAGTGATGATTACCCAGTATTATCTCAGTCACCAAGATCTAGAAACAACTGCAAGAGTCTTCATGTGCCTCAAGGATTCGTTTGTTCCATGTCTGCTTTTCCCTGAGAAATTTCTGTGGTTGCTAGGCATACTTTGGAATTACAGTTAAAATTGTATTTCAAGAGTTAATTGAAAAATGAGCAATTCTGTTCGACAAACAGGAAGATTCACGCCTTAGCAGATCTGAGGAACAAGCTCTAATGAGTCATGATCAAACCTCTACTGACGTCTATCAGATGTTCTTTGGATATTGTATATTTACAAACACAGACACAGAATAGCACCTGTTGTTTCAGATGAGAGATCTCTGCCATGCTTCTAATATCACAAAACCTACTATGTTTGTTGCCCAAGCTGAATATATATACATTATCCCAACGTGATTACTTTCAGACATCCATGGCTTTACAATGTTTTCCCTTTTCAGACTGTATTTTCAATGCGGTCTATGCACAAATCTAAAATATTTACCTGTAACTCAATTGAAAACTGTGCTATTTTGGGATGCAATGAACAAATACGCTTTCCTTAGAGGCAAATATGTAGCTTTAATTTCCTAAAAGCCTCATAACAGAAACAGTTAGGAGCAAAATGCTGCATCTTCTGCATGTTCCACCATATATGGTAATGGGGATGGCATTGCTCAATCTGATATTTACTGAATTTATCAGCACTGATTGTCAGGACCAAATTACGGTGACCTTTTCAAACAATACCATATTATGGTCATGAGTCTCAAGAATACACAGAAGTATGTCCTGCATATTCTGCCTCTGGCCTCAGCGAGGATGGGGATAGGCTTGGGTCAGGCTGAGCAGCTCCTGTTGTGGCCTCTGCCAAAGGTGGGCTTTCCCGGCTCACATTTCCCGGCTCAGGGGGAGCAGGGGCAGAAAGCCTTGATTTCCTACAGACTTTTGACTCCTCCTCGTCCTATCCCCTCTTGACTCTACACTTCACTGACCCCTCTTAACCCTCCTCCAGCTTCTGATCCATAAATCTCTTCCAAGCCATTGGTTTTCAAAATATCACTCTGATCCTTTGACGGTCTCCCGCCATCTTGGCTTCCAGCTAAAATACCCGTCAATTGCCTGCAGCAACTTGCTACTTGTTTAAGACCAGCCAGATTCTCTGGAGTACTCTGTCTGCCTAATCCAGAAGAGGATGGCACGCCTGTCGACCAATCAGTACAAGTATCTACTTAAAGAAAACAGAAAAGACGGAGCTGTTTTGGGTGTTGGTGCCCAGGTGCTGGCTGCCGGGGTGCAGGGGCCTCTGTCAGGGGAGACCAGGGGCTGCCCCGTGCCAGACACAGTCAGTTCCAGCCGGCCGTGTCTCCATGAAAAGGTATTTAAGCAAGGTCAGAAAAGGCTGGAGGGAAAGAGGAGGAGGGAACAAAAGGAGTGAGAAATAGCACAGGGAACACCAAGGTGAGAGGAGGAGGAGGAAGAGGAGGATGAGGAGAAAGTGGCTGTACCCTACGGTGCAGCAGATGTCCGCACTGCAGCCGGTGGAGGGTCCGTGTTGGAGTAGGTGGACATTCCTGAGGGAACTGCAGCCAGTGGACAGGACCTACGCTGGCGCAGGCAGAAAGCGTGAGGTGCAAGGAGAGGCAGAGAAGAATGGCTGCAGTCTGGCCACAGCCCCTCACACCACGTGCCCCTGGGCTGCTCGGGTGGGGAGCACCAGGAGTGATGCGGAACCTGGAAGAAGGCAGGGGAAGGTGCTCTTTCAGTGTTTGTCTTGTTCTTTTCCCACTAACCTGAAATAGCAACTAAATATCAGTATTAATTGGCATTAAACTAAGTTCATTTTCTGCAAGGTGAGTCTATTTTGCCCGCGATGGTAATTGGCAAGCAATTTCCCTGTCTTATCTCAGCCTATGAGCTTTCTCCTTCCTTGTTCTTTATTTTCTGTAGCCGTCCTGCTGAGGCGGGGGAGGCGAGTGAGTGGCTGGGTGGGAGTTTGGCTGCTGGGCTAGGCTAACCCACCGCCATGGTAAAGGTACAGATGTTGGATTTCGTCTTTGTAAAGGCAGACACAGTGCAATGCAACCTGAAGGAATAATATGTCTTCAGAGAACATATGCACCCAGAGGTAACAGACACAGCTCATTATGTGAAGTTCACATTTTTTCTCCGTTGACTAGCATGTGAAGAAAGAAAAACCATTAACCAGATTGCCCTTGGTCATGGTGATAGGAGTTCCTAATACCAGAAAAAGTAAGCCTGTGGAAGCCCACAAATATACTCAGTCTTGTCACCAAATAAAAGCAACACAGATCCTTGTCAACTGCAATGGACCCTAAATTTGTACTAATGCACAGGCTTCTTACGGCTTGCCTTTTTTTTTTATAACCTGAATATTTTCCTCTTCTTGCTCAATTTCTGTGCTAACATTTGGTAAAACACAACAATCCTTTGGAATCTCATAACATTTCTCCTGCGCCTCTGTGGAGTATCTCATACACCTTCACAACAAGCTCCATCCTTCACCCAGAGTTTCTATCTATTTGTAACTCGTTTTTCTCTTTTTGCTGAGCAGAATGGACTGTCCCTATTTCAGATGGCAGGTGTTGGGATACTTGTCCTGAACATTTCCTGTAGGAGTGTTTGCGTAAGAGACAACCACAAGTGTAAACAAAGGGGATGAGTTTCAGACAGAAATGTGCAGTGAATCAGTCGAGCCAGTTTGACAAAAAGGCTCACTGCCTCTCACTGAACAGCAAGACCTTCTCTGAACAGAAGAGGAGCAGGATGAGGCTTCCTTCTTGTCCTCCAGGATTATACAGAACCCCCAGCCATCAAATTGCTTTCATTTTAAAGGGTGGTTTTTAAACATGCTGGAATGAAAGTTCAGAGAGTTTTCACATTCTCTGAGGCCTATTTTTGAAGCAGAATAATCACAGCACTTCTATGGTTATACTTCGTAACAAACAGTCAACATTAATTAATGCCAAAAAAACAATGGCATTCCTGAGGAATTACACAGTACAGATAGATGAATAGGAAAAGACATGATTAATGTTGTTACCCTGAATCCCAAAGGCTTTAGTAATAATGTAGTGACTCCCTGCTAAATGCAGTGATTTTCTTTTTTAAATCTTGTCCTTACACTGGGCTGGGAATCCACCACACCAGCCTTTCTAGGATGCCATGATGGTGATGGTGGGGGCAGAGAGGCAATTTGCCACAGCCTGTTGAGCCGCAGGATGCTGGATGCTCTTCTCCATGCAGCCAGCTGGGTGCAGCAGCTGGGACACAGCAAGAGGCAGATAGATCCCTGTCCTTGTGCCCTTTTCCTTCTTCTCTCAGGAGAAAGCTATTCTGATCGGCCTCCCTGCAGGGCATTCAGAAAGGGGAGGAGGAGGAGGCTGTGCTCTTCTGCCTTCACCTAGCCACAGGAGTCATCCGTGATCCAATCCAATATACACCTTGGATATAGAGCTCATACTTTTCCTTATACTGGGTAGCAGTTTGCCTTAGAGTAGTCCTATGGCTTTCTATGAAAGTATTCACAGGGTAAGGGTCGTCCCTCAGAAGAGAAGACTGCTGTGATGTCCCTCTCAATTAACTAAAGAGTACCAAGAGAACGTGAACTTCACAGCATGTTATTTTAAAAATGTTCAGTTTTGATAAGAGAATAATAAATCCAAATGACCCATTCACTTAATCTTATTAATCAACCTTACTGTACAAGATAAAATGTTCATTTTCTGTTCATAGAAAAAAATGTTGTGTGGAGAGAAAAATACAGCAAATTAATTTAGTGTACTAATAGTAAAATGGAACTAATATCTGCTAAGCTTATGCAAGGAATTAGTCTAATAAATGTTGGTGTTCTGTATGCTGCTACCCTGTAGGTAAACAATTTGTTGAAAATTAATTAACAGTTATACATATTTTAAAATAGAAAGTAAAATATTTGTGTAATAATTTTTGAATTGTAAAATTATTTTAATCACATAAAAACACTTCTACACTCAGTAGATTAATGGATATTTAAAAATATACTCTGATAAACAGTTTCTAATCTATTTTAAATGACTTTTATTAGAAGGAAAGCACAGCTTATACAAGTGATTCTGGATTATCCAACTGCTTAGGAAGAAGAAACGTACAGACACGCACACTCACAAAAGTATGCACGTCTGTATACATGTATTCTTGTGTTTTGAATAATCCCATTGAAGGCGACGTCATCCATACTAGTCCACTACAAAAGTATAAACACTGAAATGAATATAGTTGGGTTGTGGAGAGGGAGGGGCTGTGTCTGTTTTTTTTTTAATGGCTAGAACTGTTTGTATAACAATTTAAAAGCTACAGTACCTGAAGGACTGAAGTTCCTAAAACACTGTTTTGAAGACTATTCTGGTTGCTATTAGAAGTAATAAGGTAACAAAGATTAGAAAGGACTAAATACTGTGGAATACAATAATCAATCAGTTAATAGTCAATCTAGTAAAACTTGCAAATGTCACTATTATGCATGAACCTGTCTGTATGTCATGAACATTATATGTCAGTCTCAAGTACAAGTACCGCAACTGTGCACAAGCTTAAGGAAAAATGCAAAATTTTAACGGAACTATAACGGTCCATGGTAGTCTTTGAAAAGCTTTGAGGCCTAACAACACTATTGTGTTGCCATAAGTTTATGATTGAATTTTATGTATGTATATATCAGCTTTCAATATACTGGGGCACTATTTTCCTTTTACTGTCATGCTCCTGTTTGTAGACCGAATTCAATTCACAGCCACCACAGCAGGTTTAACACGTTCTAGTCCCTTTGCTTAAGCTCACCAATTGGCCCTTCTGGGTTAGAAGGGAACCACTGAATCTGTACTGGCACTGGAGATCCTGACCAGGCATATTTTGGACGGCTCCGAACACTCCCCAAACACCAGTGCTCACCAGCAGCAAAGGCGACATAGTTAGGACTAGATTAAGACAAACAGATGCAGTCGACTGTGTCAAGGAACTGTTCTGAGTAACTTTAGGTCTGCCCTCTTTAAAATAGAGACCTGGATTAATATTTTAGAGATATCTAAAAGTTTCAATCTTAGTACATGTCTGTTTTACCACTACCTTAATACTGCCAGATTTTCATACCGATCTCAGTAGTTGTGAACCAAAGACCAAATTCAGTATATGAAATGTGCACTTAACATCTGTGGGATACATACGTATAGGCACACATGTGGATGCATTTCATTTCAGGCAGATCAATACTAATTTAAATGTCTACAAGTCTTTCCACATCAATTTCTCATTTTACAGCTCAGCACCTGTTAAGTCAGTCTGCAATATAGATCTTTCAAGTTTTACTTTATCAGCTGCTATTTTTCATATTTGATGAGAAGAATTTGCATGGCTGAAAGGAAACCTGTATAATTCTTGTCCTACTAACTTATTTTCAGTGATTCAGTGTACCAAAAATTCCTATCAAAGTGGAATTACCAGACATGCAAACGGAACACATCACATTTTCTAACTGGCTACTGGTATTTTTAAGAGAAAACACATGCAAATTAAATGAAAACAGAGGGGAATTTTGTTTTAACAATTTGACAGAAATTGGCTAATGTGGCACTGTTACCAAGACCTGTCCTGAATGTGCCATTTTTACAGCACGTAAATGTAACTTTGTAATTAACAATCTTTTTCACTGCTCACTCTTCCACTCTTTGTGCCCATTAGAAAAAACAATAGAAGGCACAGCTCTTAACAGAATTTATAGATCTGAGCCTAGATAAGCAAGCAAACAGATTTGATTCCTGTATCACTGGATGATATCATCGCAGTTTTGTACATCCCCACACACTTTCTGGGAAACTTCTTTTCTTTTCTTACAAGCTTTTAATAAAACTGTATTGGAGATGGTAGTCTCTCACAGCACATCCCGGTTTGACAGTTGTTACCCACTTTGTTCTTTTATTCCTCACACCATCTGAAAAAGAGACGAGGACTAAAATGAATCAAGAAATCCCCCAAACTCTTTACTGGCTCACCCAGTTGGTAAGCCCCATACAAATGACTTGAAATAGCATCTACGATTTGTATGCTTTGGCACTGAATCTCCTTCTGGCACATGTCTAGGGACTGACACCAGTCAAAACATGGTATCTAAGCATCACATCAGGTCAAGCTGCATAGCTGGGGCAGAGCTGCAGTTTCAATTCTGAACACTTTTCACGTAATTCCAGCTTCTTTAATGGTCATGTTTCTCAAGGAGGTAAGCTATTCTTCCTTTGACTGATGTTGTGAGCCTCTCCCTTCTGGGGTAAAACCCAGACTTTCACTTGACTAAGTCAACCTCTTCTGGAGCACTTTGTATACTCCCCTACCTCTACTGCCTCTCAGTAGAGCTTAGTGCTTTCAGTTTTTCAAAAAGATTTTGATTGCTTCTAATAGTATCTATTTCCTCCTCTCATCGTGAGCTATCATTGCCATTTCCTCTTCATAGACTTTGCTTCTGCATTCCCAAACTGTATTTTGGGACATCCTAAGCATATCATCACTTGTTGCAATCCTTGTGGAAGCTCTCCTAATGTAATCAGAGAAATTAGTCCACGCATTATTTCCACAAAGCTGGATGTGACTCCCTTTAACTACTTCAGTATGCCTCTGAGAGGAGTTCACAGAAATCACTGTCTCACTCCCTGCCAGAATCTACAAACTACAGTAAATTATCAATCACTGATGAGCCGATTCTCCTCCAGCACCACTCACACTGGTGGCCCTTAGGAGGAGTGGTACGTAACAAAACCCCTTCCCTAGAGGAGAACGCTGCTCAAATCAGCACTACAGCTATTTACAAGCACCTTCATGATACTGTTGGTCATAATAGGTCTCTTAAATTTACTCAAACTCCATGAAGGGCTAAAAATATGGCATATGTTGACAGCCAACACTCCTTGCTAACAGGAAAGACACGTTGCTGTGGGGCCCAGATCTCAGCTTCTCCTTCCCTGCAGCTGTCTGTGGATAGCAGCTAATTGTATCCACTCGTTTAACCTCGGGGATAACGTCTGGAGGGGACCAAGTGCCACAAGCGTATTTTTTTTTTTAACGGTCATTTCCTCTCTGGTGTAACTTGCATGACAGCATGTGACAAGCAGAAATTAATGGGGACACTGCTGTGCCAATACCTCTTGAATTGCTTTGACACTGGCTGCAGGCTGCCTGCTTGGCCACCCAGCCAAGACCTCACATGAAACGTGGCAAGGGGCCCACAGCTCTATTCACTAACAAGCCAGCTGGTCAGTGATTAGAAAGCTGAAACAATGCTGTGCACATACATCAAGAAAAATGCTTTACAAACAGCTTCGGACTTAGGAGGTAAAGTCTCCTAGAAGAGTGGATCTGTAAATTTATCTTCTGGGGACTGCTAATTTAAGCTAACATTAGGCATAATGTGGAAGGCCCTGGAAGATGACTGCCCTGTGTTATCACCTGAGCACAAGAAGGTCGAACCTCAGAACACAGACTAACATCGTAACATGCTCAAAATCATGTGCAAACAGCTTAGACCACATGGATTCTGGTCCAGAGGAGCATTCAAATTATGTAAATACATAGAGATCTATGACAGACTACTCTTCCTAATAGTCTATCAACACCTTGGCAACATTACTGACATTTCTGCAGAAATCCTCATTGGATTTGTCTGCAGTGTGCCGTCAAGAAGGCTGAGATTTGTTTATACACTGATACATGACAACAAAGGATGAGACTTTAGAAGTATCCCAGGGGATTTGGATGACCAGATCTCCTACAGCCAAGGCAGCTTTGAACATTTCAGCCAAGACTTTTTTGAAAACTGTCAAATCCTTGGCTAGACACAAAAGGCTCAAGAACACTGTTCCCTTAATTTCTCTCTCAGTTGTTTTTTCAAATAGTATCCACTAAAAATGCATGGGTTCTTTATGAAACACCTGCATGGCAACAAGAAAACATTATGCTTTTTTAAAACTGAGAAAAAAGCAGTCAATAGGATCCTATAGATTAGAAACCCATCATCTAAAACCAATAGGACTTGGGCACCTAATTCCTATGGCTCCTTTGAAGTTATAAACTCAGTCCAGCAATTCTTGTTTTATAGAAAACTTGTTTAAACTTATTATAACACAGGCCTGCTCCATTTCCTGATACATAAGGAAATACTTTTTGTGACATATACAGATACATAAGAGCTCAAGGCACTGTAAAAGAGGCTGGCAGGATAGCAGAGTCACTTTTGTGAATCAGAAATTTGGGTTACTGTAGAGTTTGGACTTTGGGCCTAATTAATTTTGATTGCTTCCATCATATAAATGTCTAGGAATCAGCATAATCTTCAATGGCACCTGCATGCTGAGGAAGAAGATGGCCTTGTATTAGGCACAACCAAAGCCCGATGAAGTCACTGGGACTCTATCCACCAATTTTCAAAGACCTCAGTGGGTTCCACTGCTCTTTAATATTTCCATCCTCCTCCCACACTCCTCAGAACCAGCCAGACCTTCAGAGAAATGTAGCCAATCTTCTGAGATGGAAGTGTCAGCATGACACCAGACATCGCAATACAGGTATTTTCTAGAGTTAGACACTCTTTTAATAAACTGGTAACAATTTTGATTAAAGATGTGAACACAGAGGAAAGCAAGAAGACAATCCTTTCCTAACCTCTCCAGGGAATGCATAATAAATAAAGCTCAGTTGTGCACTTTTTAAAAGCTACTTTTCAATAATTTTTTTTTGCTTGTAATGTACTTGCATGGCAGATGTATAGTGATGCTCATCAGTGCTGTACCATGGCTCAACACTGGGGTCAAATATTACCTGAGCTCTATTCACAGGAGTTCATTTAACTTTGCTGCCTACTCTTGCTCCATATTATAAATTCAGGGATAATGGTTAACTTCTTCATGAGTGTTGCAAAGATTAACTGGTTAATGTTTGTTAAGTACTCCAAAGAGCTAGAATTACCTTTCCTTTATAAAGGCATAACAACCTTCAAGAAAACCAAGGATATACACCAGAGGAAAGATCTCTTGGATACAAGTTATGGGTAGAAATGAGCTTCAAGGAAGAGCCGAGAGGGAACAGTGGACTACTGGAACCAGCATGGCCAGAGCCCCAATCCAAGAATTGTACATAAGCTTTGCAATGCTGTCATAGCATTGTATGAACTGTCAAAATAGTCTTTGGGATGAGAATCTTACTGATGCCTTAGTACACCTAAATCAAAAGTAGGGAAAAAGAGAATTGTTGCTTGGAAGCACTCGGCACATTGATTTCTTCTCCATATTCACAGCAGCAATTCATCTGCAATTCTATTACGTTGAATTAAAATAATCAATAGCTCTTGAACCAACAGCCTTACAAGAGGAGCAGGAAAGCACATTATCCTACAGACACGGCATAGAGAAGAGATTTTGCAAGAGGAGTCAAGCAAGTGCAGGAAGTCTTTTGTTTTCACTGAATGCATGAGAAGTTTGCCAATAGCACCAGACTAGGGGAACGGCTGCCCATTCCCTTCCACTTACATGGTCTATCAGTTTCTACTTTCTTTTCTGATTTCCAACCTTTTCCTTTCCTTCTTTCCTTTCCTTCTTTCTTTCCTGCCTTCATGTGCTCTGTTGCCCTTTCTGCCCCATCCCCAGTTCTGACCCTTCTCTTCAAGCCTTCATTGCACCCCATCTCACCCAGCCATTTCCCCTCCGACCACACGCACTCTCAGGCCCTGTGGCCCTACTCCATCTCTTTGGGCTGCTGCCTCCCACAGGCCAGGTGATTGCCAAGCAAGACAAATCATCAGAAGATGCCAGCTATTAGCATGCCTCAGCAGCTCACTCTGGATTTCAGATATAATGAGCTGTAACAGGTAGTGATGTGTCTGAGATGTTTGCTGTGGCTGCAGCGGTGGGATACGGTCCCACGCATCTGCCGAGTCCCTTTGCAGTGCCACGGGCCATAGCCCCTCCAGTTCTGAGCAAAATGACACTGATTTACATTAGCGTAAATTAGTGTAAACTTTGCCTTGTTTTCTTTTGAACACTTCACTGGTTCTTAAAAAAGGAGGCATCTTCAACTCAGAGTGCCACAATGAGCAATGAGCCTACTTATTTCTTGATGTTAGCACAACAGACAAGAATCAGCTCTGCTTTGGGGGTGAGAGTGAGGCTTGGGGATGGGGGAAAGGTGCAACATGGGAGTCAATAGTCTTGGGAGGGGAGAGATTGCCTCCAGTGTTTCACAGGCACAATATTCTCTCCCTTCCCCCACCTCCCCGAACACTGAACAAGACCAACTCTAAGAGATTTTTAATAAAAAGCCAAAGGTATGTTAGAAGTTAACTTGCAAAAAGAGCCAATCAATGGAACAAACTGCTTCCATGAAGAAGTATCTTTTGAAAGTAAAGTTTCACCAATGATGCAGGTGACAAATGTAGCTTGTGACAAATGCTTTATTGCTTCTCAAAAGGGTAACTTGTGAAAAGTAACAAAGTATGCTATTGGTTATGGAAGCTAGTTTGGAAAAGAAAACTACATGTCTTCTTGTGTATCTTCACTGTAACCATTCATGGAAAACCTGTGAGAATAAAAGTAGCTACGATCCAGACAACCTGAAACACGTATGTCTGTGCTTTGCTGAATCAGGCCCTACAAAGATAAATCTTTTGTTTTCCCTATCAACAAAAAACCCATTACAAATCATACAATACAATATCAAATTCTATGTTACTCCAAAATGACAGTCAATTAAGTAGAAACAAACTATCTTCAGAAGGGCAAATGAGAGATGCTAGGGATCACTATCAAAGGACTTCTGTTTGCTTTTGTTTATTAAATAGCAACTGTATTATTTACTGCAGCTTTGCAAGCTAGTGAGCAGCTGGGTGTAACAATTGCCTTGCTGTGTAACCTCTCCTTATGCTTCGTTAGATTCCTTATCAGGACCAGAACAAAAGAAATCTCTCTGTTATGCTTTTCCTGTGGCAAAGGAAAAGACAAGATGATGACTTTCCAGCTCATTTCACTTGTACAACGTTCTCATCAATCACCATGGGGTAGGTCTTTGTTGTTTTCACTGAAGGACTGTGCTTAGTTTTCTGTCACAATAAAGCGTGACTCCACTAACTAGAAAATCAAGGTTACCTCCACCACATTTGCAAAAGAACAAAATGCAAACATAAGGCTAAAGCTAATTCTGAAATATTTTCCAAGGCCCTGGTTTCACAGACATAAACCTAAGTCAAATTAGGTCTAAATTCTTTTCAATGAAACGAAGGTTAAAGTCTGAAACGCTCAGAGCTGTTGAGGTAAGGAAGCTCAACTAACCATTTCATCAAGAACCTGAAGTTTTCTGCTTGTTTTGCGACTTTCTGCTCCAGAAACCAAGCAAAGAAACTGTGGTTTATTTTTATTTTGAACTCTCTGTCAAGTATGCATCTCTGCAGTTTTGGTTCACTGTAGCCCACGCAGCTTGGCCTCTGTTCTCCTTTTCCTATGTCTCCAATAAGCCCTATAGACATCAGCAGGATTTACGTGAGCAAACAAAAAGCAAGAAAAGGCTATATTCTAATCAAGGCAAAAAAAAATAGTAAAAAATGCTTTGTAAGCTGGTCTCTCCTCCTTTAACATCATGTTTTTATGTGTCTTTTCCTTTTTGGTCTGTGTTGTTTCTCACCGAATGACAGTTATGCACAACATACTATTGTAATAACAAGCATATGGCTCAGAGATCGCTGTTGACTTTCTCGAGTCTCAAATTAGACATTTTTATTTAAAATACATGAAAGACATCTGTATAGTCTTTCATCAAATGCATTTTACATTTGTAACATCCTACGTATTCTTTTGGAACTGTTTCCGTTAAAATGCCGGTTCTGGGTTTGGATAGCAAGTATTTCCTTTGTAACACTAAGGGAGGAGTATGTTACTGTCAAAATTTCTCTTTAAAAAGGCCTTCCTAAAATATTTACTCTGCTTGTCAGAACAGGAATATCTGAAGTTAATTCCAAATGAAAGAATATTTTAGAATGAATCATAAACTAGATGTTAAAAAAAAGGCAACACACTGCCATTCCAGTGCCCCTTCCCTGCTGTAAAACTAAACGAAAAACAACTCTGCGTTTGCATCCACAGAATATTGTAACATTTCAGAGCCTTCTGAGATTCCTTAATTGAAATTATGCAACAGAACTGTCACATCCTAAAACAAAGGACAAAAATTCAGCAGCTGAATTTATTGGCTTGGAAATGAAATGCTCTTAAGAGACGGCTAACATGTCTTCTTGATTATTTTTGGCATTTTAAAGTTACAGTGCAATGCTCCCTATAGCATAGACCAAAGAAGTGGGATATTTTAGGAATACTTAGATTTTTTTATGGTGCTGTTTGTAAAGTCACATATTTAGCAACAGTGAAAACTGGTGTTGAGCAGTAACCTTTGCAATTCAGACACTAATTTCAGTGGGCCCTTTATGGTATAAGATATTGTTCAACATCAATAAAGATAAAATATGCTGGCTTCTAATGAGTTGGTCACGATGCTAAACAACAGCTTCTTCTTTTAAATGGGTATTCTCAAGGGTCACAATTTCCAAAGGCAAATGGGATAAATTCTGTGACCAGAACAGTTACAGTATAAATGAAAAAAAGAAATAAACAAACCAGTCCATCAAACCTGTGATCCTCCAGAGCCCTTTTCCATTCCCGAGTCAGTTTGCTATGATGACCAACTATGACACACTTTTGTGAACAGTCAGGAGTCTGGTTCCAAAGGCACAGATGTTGCTTACACATAAGTTTTTGGGGGAAGACTACTTCCTCGCTCTGACAAAGCACTTAAACACAAGCAAAATGCATGTTTATGACTAATCTGAGACTACGGAAACAACGGTTTCAATTCTTCTTTGCTCTAACCTTGGAATTCTCAGTAGGTCAGTAGCGTAGAGGATAACAACTGGTTCTCCTCTGGTAGCTCCTCTAATGTGCAGTCTTTCAACCTCTACAGCTGGAGCGATCTGCTTACCTAAAATTAAGCAGAAGCTTAAGTACTTTGCTGGAGCAGAGCCTCTTCTCCCTTCGGGGTTTCTCCTTTAAGGTCTGAAGTTGAACCAGAAGGTTCAGTTGCATATTCCAGCATGAGTTTAAATGTTTTATGTATACTGACATAAGTGGTAGTACTGTCTAGCTGTAATGATAACAGAAAGTAAGAAGAACCTAAAATACTGATGTTTATGAGTCTTTGGATAAGGCTTCCACCCATAAATAAAGGACAGATTTGATCTAGGAGCTTGAGCCTTTGTAATTTGCTCTTCTGTTCAGGCTTTGCATGCAAACAAATGAAAGGCTGCTTGCTAACTGATGCTAAATAGCATTGCATCACACTCACCCCTGGAGGAACCCTGAGGAGCCAACACTTACACCACAGCAGGATATGACCCATAGTTGTGCTCTGGAGTACTGACATTGGCAAATATTACAAAACCACGTCTGCTTTATTAAAACTACAAATAAAGTAATCTTTTTAATTTCTAAATATTTTTCCTTGCTGTTGCACCAAGAGCAAACAATAAACAGTATTTCTGTTATTTCACTCATGTTTCCATTCTAAATTTTCTGTCTTCTGGCAGCTGCTTGTGAACTTACTAATAACGTGTGTCTTTATTTCGACGTCTTGAAAAGAAGGACATTCTCATAATGGAAGAAAGCTCATTTTATTTCACTTTGAAACCTGAGAAACCTGTAACACGAACCATACGCTGATTACAGAGCACTGATATATAAAGGAAACAGTGTGTAAATGTGTGAAGTGGCTGTGGTGGGGAAACAGCAGAGCGAGAAGCACTGTTTTAGACAGATAATGCTGTTGTAGGATCTGATTATTGTGACTCATGTTTAACAAGGTATTGTGTAAAGGCCAGCCAAAACGAAGGATCTGTTATGGTGGGCACTATACAGTCAAGGGTTTTCACACAGCCTCTTCCATTAAAAGCTCACCAATAAAATGGACAAGACAGACCCCAGGTGGAGAAACAGTGTGACAGTTCCACAATATTACTTTTTTATGGGAGTCAGCTAGGAGGGGATAAGCACAATGGAAAGAAAAGTGATGGAGAGGAAAGTTCTGGAGGAAGGGAAAACCAGAAACACAGGGTGAAAGCGAGCTGAAAAAATGAAGGCGGAAGGGAAGGATGGAAGGAAGACAGGGATGGAAAAAATGGGATTAGCACAGGTGGAGAACACTGAGTTGAAATCACTGGAAGCTCTCTGAGTGTCAGAGTTTTTGGCTTGGGTTGCTTCAGCAGCTGAGTGTAGCTGGCTGATGCCACTGGCTGGTGCTTCTCTGCAGTTCTGTCCCTGACGGCCAGAGGACGGGAAACAGGGACGAACCCCATCTGTTCTGGTATCTGCAGGGGTGGGCGGGACAGGGGCTCTCCATGTGTCTCTAATCCAACACACTGAGTAGGAGGCAGAGGCGCATCCTCGGCTGGGTCCCATTTTATTCCTTCCCTGTGACTGTAACAGCCCTCATTCCAGCTCAGCTGTATCTGATGATGAGCTGAAACATAAACCTATGGGACGGACTCTGGGAATCGGTAGATATACGTGTGTAGAAACACATGTGCATGTGTAGTTTACCTTCAAGTGTATATGTACAAAGACAATATACACCAAACCACTCCCTAGGCACAGGAGAATTGGTGCTACCCCTTCTGACGCTTCTCTAAGCATCTGAGTTGCCAGTTTTGGCCTCTTCTGGCCCACAGCTATTTTGAGATCATGAACTTCACAGACAGTAGAGTGATGACCATCAGGCTTCCCTTTCCCTTTCTCCCACTTGCTCAAATAGCAGCATTTTTTCTGCAAGTACGTTAGAGGATTTTTACAATAATCATATCATAGAAGAGATCATAGAATTGTTAAGGTTGGAAAAGACCTCTGAGATCATCAAGTCCAACCATCACCCCAACACCACCATGCCTCCTAA
>Ga0181612_157424_pt1 | contig 29243 bp, 20 predicted proteins | sample HoacroProtozoa21_FD_119630 | JGI IMG/M metagenome (GOLD analysis project Ga0181612, IMG submission 119630) | Hoatzin crop microbial communities from Cojedes, Venezuel. Combined Assembly of Gp0051906, Gp0051904, Gp0051908 | reverse complement strand
TTACTTCTGTTGCCTAAACTTAGGCATCTGACTGCCTCTCAAATGGCAATCAGACACTGAATTGAGACCTGTTTGTCTATAACCCTTCCCTGTCACCTTTTTGAATGGTTTAAGGTACGTGCAGCCAACCATAAGCATACTCTTTCAGCTGGAGGAAAATGAGACAGGTGGAAATTTCAGAATCAGTCAATGCATCTTCCAGTAGACCTGTACCAAAATGTTGGTCTCCTGATGATCATAGGATCATAGGGTAATCAAAGTTGGAGATCAGTGGGAATCTTGCAGTCTCTTGGTATTGGATTATGCAAAGGAGAGCAGGCATTTCTGCAGTGCTCAACATTTTAGTGCAATACCTTACAATCAGCACTCTCCGGTCAGTAGCACAGATGTAGGCCATTTGAGTTAACAGGGAAACCTGTGGCATGAAGTCATCCTCTCTGCAGATCTGGCACTAGAGAGTGATGAGGAATGTACTGCTGCTGCTAAATTGCCAAGCTGTTGCCTGACCGCATTTCTGTTCCTGCTTCTGGCAGAGGTTTCCATTCCAATTGCTCCCTTCTGCCCTGCTTGCTGGCAGTCTTCACCAGTGCATGGTTATTATTCTCCCTCTACTTGTTTCCATATTTTTCCTTCTTCCAAGCGTGGCAGGCTTTTCACTCATTCTCTTCTATACTAGCTGAGAACCCAGTATTAGGAATGTAGGGAAGACAATTCTGCTTCCAGTGCTCATAAGAGCCACTTTCAGTTAGAAACAATACAGAATTAACTGTCCTCCTGATGTTCTTCAAACTCCTCTCCCAAGTCTGTGCATGTGGAGCCACTCCACAGAGATCAGGCTGTGCTCAGGGCAGCAGGATCTTTGAGAACAGCAACAGCATCTTGTCACAAATCTCAACTCGTTGTATAATAAATGCACTCTGAAAAATAGCTTTTGTCACCATATTTATCTGTAGGGAGTGGCATAGGTATTGATAAACTTTGAGTTCCATTTTTATTTCCTTCCAGAATTGCTCGCTATACTGCAATTCATACTAGCCTGCTTTCTTGAGATGCAGAGTATCCTTTGTGCATACAGAGCAGTGCCAAGGGCACTCCCCTGCCCTCTGTTTAAGGTTCTGAGGACAAATTTCAATTCTTTCTTACCACTGGAGGTCTGACTGCACATTTGCAGCATGACTTTGTCCATGTCACTGGAAGTTTTAATTTTTCCTACTGCTTAAGGAGGTTTCTTTATGCATAGTCTATTTATTTTTCATTTAAAACCTGGCAAAACAAGGTTTTATCTCAGTTTATGTCACTACAAGTCCATCCAGCAAGAAGTTGCTAGGTGAGATTTTCTAGCAATATGTTCACCTGTCTGTGAGCTAATTGATGCAACTTCTATCAAGATGAAGTAGCTAAAAGAGTTGGCTTTTTTCAACTGAACCTGCAGAATTCACTGGGGCCATTGCACAACACTGCTGTTGGTAGTAATGCAGAGAGAGTAGATGACAACAAACGAAAAACAGTATCCTGACTCGTTTCTTGTAGGAGGAAGAGGAAAGCTGAGATTTGAGGTATCAGAACACTTGCTGTAGCAGAAAATGCTCCAAGGACCAGGCAGGAGTAACCAAAGAAGAGATCCCAGTGAGCTCCACATCTGTGAATTCTCTCTCACCCACCAATTGTCCATTTGTGAGCCAGAAAGCTGCTGCCTCAGTGCATTTCAAAGCCTTGTGATTTTGTGTGTGTTTGAAACTGGATTACGTCTGCAGCCTCTAAACTAACAAGCCTCTGAAAGCTTTTCACAAGAAGTGTGTTCTATATCAACATGTTGGATGATTTGGTTGCAGAGAACATGCTGTTTGCTGAAGCTGGAAGCTCTTCCTCTGACTTGAAAGGTTTTCTAGGCATCTGTGATAAACAGTACAGTGATTTTTTATTTGATTCTATTTTTCATATGGCAAGTGCCAAGGAAGAACATGATCTGGCCAGCCAAGTCAAGAGTTTACCTTGCTCTGGGAATATAGCATCTGTCAACTGGTTTCCTCAATAGGGCTTCACCTGCCAGGGAAAGATAGTCCTGCCGCGCTGTTTGGGCAAAGGTTACTATCAAAAGCATTAACAGGCTGCTTTCTTAAGCTATTCTTTAAGTGGGATGGTTTGATCTTATGTCAACAACAGAGAAATGTGTCTCAAAGCATGCTTTAAAGCAAATGCCAGTAACTGTGATTTTCTTGCAGACTGGAATTAGAAGGGAGCCTCCTGTGCACGTTCTCTTTGATTATATTGATCTAGAAAGTTCCTCAGTAAGCCTGGCTGAATGAAACTGAGAGTCTGCCAAGACTTCTGGCTGAACAATTTTAAATCATCTCCCTCCTGAAAGCAATGCTGGAAGTCCTGCTGTGATGGTCACAGTCTACCAGGTCACTTCTGTCTGGGTTGCATGGTAATCAACTCAACCTGAAATGTTGATGGCATTAATATATTCTGTATTACTCAGAATGGCTTTCTGAAGTGCAAACACCTGATTCATGTCATGGAAGAGATTCACCACCCAGGAAACTCAGAAGTAAGACTGAGATACCAGTTCATCACTTTTATCTCACACCACCAGTACATGAAGCGCTTAGAGTGGAGGAGAACGAGTTCAGCTTTCCACTTTGTAATTTGCAAATTTCCTTTCGCTAACACCTCTCATTCCACCTATGTAAAAGCTTAGAGTGCATCTAGTGAAGAGAATCTAAGTGAAATGATTGCCAGATTCAAAGAGAAAAAAATATTTTATGCTGTATGTATAGACAACAATGAGAATTTAGTTTTGGTTTTGTTGTGCTTTTCTTCTTCTTACAGTTTAAAAATAGTCAAACTGTTTTCAACTTTTTGATAAAATACTTTCAGGTATTGAACTGATATGGCAATCATGTTTCATCTTGAAATGAATTTTTAGAACGGGGTTTATCATGAAATTGTTGATGTGACGTTAGCCATCCCAATGTGAACAGTGTGACTATAATCTCTGCCTGAACTAACAATGAGATTGAACATTTGGTCAAATGGGGTTATTTTAGCTACCATAAACTCCAACTACATAAGACTTGAGTCTGCAAGTGTGAGGGAAAGGCATCTAGTATAGCTAGGCAGGGTTCCAGTTCTGGGAAAAATAGACATGCATGTACACCATCCATACAGGTATGAGCTCGTGACAAAAGAAGTTTCCCAGTAATCTAGAGGAATAAATTAGACTCCTGCGTAGGATGATGTGTTCTGAACTTTCTTTCTGATCTCATTGGTACAGCACAGAAGTAATGAAGGCAATTTCATTGTCATGCTGTAAAACAAGTAGAAATGAGGCTGGAATCAAGCCCTGGCATTTCAGCTGATGTTTATACAAAATGAGCAAATAATCAAGGTCAGCCTTCTACACCAGGACTTTGCTTAGTGGTGACAAAGTTAGAAGTAAGTGAGATTCCGTACCGTGAAGCAAAACAAAGATGATTAACAGTATGAAAAATAAGGAGAGAAAATTCAGTGTAGAGTAGAAAAGTCAAAAATACTTTCCAATGTCAAAATGCACATTCATTTTGCAGTCTTATCATACAACCATATCAGAAGGTTTGAGTGAAATGGAAGAACAAATATGACAGAAGTTGATTGAGTTCTTTGTCATAGTGGTTTCAGCAAATTCTGTTATTTCAACAAGATAAAAGGAGTAGGATAATTCTGAAGAAGGATGTAGCCTCCGTGGCTCAGCAGGGAGGCAGCTTCAGGAGAGCTGGGGAGTCTGTTTTTGCAGTTATCTGGACTGACTGCATTTTGGGCATGAGTAGTTTTGCAAAAGGAGTGGTAGAAATGGAGATTTGTGGACTGGCTGTTTATCAGCTCTGCCTGCTGCAATCTCACATAGCAGCCATGAAAAAACAATTTGACAAGTGGAATTCTCCATCCATTCGTTGTCTCTGTGAGGTGCTAAATTTATGGAAAGAGCTCCTTTGAATGTTTTGTTCTTCTGAAAGCTGCCCTTTTCAAAGAAACAAACAACAGTTCAGATGAATTTTCCTTTTTCAAGTGAATTGTGTATATTTCTCCTTAATCTGGAATAGCGAAAGGACAGTATCCAGTATTTGAAAATCTATAAACTGAAGTTGATTAAGTCTCATGGCTACTGTGCATTTTTCATGCCAGGTGAAAGAGTAGACTGGGACCACCTGGTTGCACTCCAGACTCCCCTTTAACCATCTTCTAGCTGATGCATATGCTGTAGGGGTTGTGTATTGTCTATGCAAAAAATGTTTTAAGGTTGTTTTCAGAAATGACAAAAATTAGGAAATTGTCTTCTTTGGTTCCTGTAATTTTTGAACTACTGGAAGCATATGAATATTAGTTTCAATGATGAGTTTCAGAAGATTATTCTTCCAACAGTTTTGGACCAGGCAGTGTCACAGAGTGGACTGAAATGTGTTAAATCTAGGCTGTGTTCCTTTTCCCCTGCTATTGATTCTTTGAATCCTCTTTGGCAACTCATTTTCATTTCCCTTGCCCTTTGAGGTACAATGGTGCTGCAGTGGTCTGATACGCATTTGTGGAAGGGAGGCTGGAGAATGGGGAAAGAAATATACATTGTCTGCAGTAGGATGCTCGGGAATTTTGTATGGCGTGGAGATCTTCTTCATAGGTATTTCTGCAAGTATTTTATAGGGCTATTTATGGTTTTATCACTTACATATTGCTATACTATAACTATCAATATATTTTATAGTATTCTTTTTCCTCAAACTTTCCCTGATATTGACCAGTCTAAAAACAGTCCTCACAAGACGTTTTTTTCATTCACAGAGATTGGGTTATTAGCTCTTGTTTTGGAATTACCAAATTTCCTATGGTTCTGCAAAGAGATCTGTGGATTCATTTGCGTTTAGACAGCTCTCTCCCATAGATTCAGGGTGATTTCAGAGAAGTTCTCTTTTTGTTTGTCTTTATGTTCAGTTGTGAATTTGGCTTTTTTAATTTTTTTTTTTTTTGAAAGTAGAAAAAGCTCACAGATTAATCATCCTTTCTTGGTAAACTCTAAGGGGATAGTGGGAGGAAAAAAAAAAGGCCAGTTGTGCTAAGGTATGGAACTAACCAAATAAGAAAAAAATGAGGGAGAGCTGATGACATTTTCCTGAGGTAGTTATTAAGAGACCTGTTTGACATGTTTTGCAGAGGAATGAAACCAAAGGCCAGGTCTCTGGTGCATTTTAGCAAATATTTGTATTAGCAAAGGTATCTCGTGGTTTGCAAAGTCAAACCTGTGCCTTGTAGAGGAGGGGTAGGCTAAAGGATAAATTCTAATCACTGTAATCAAATCCATTTAAGACTAATCCTGCCCTTAAAATTAGTGCCATTTAAATCCGTAATTTTCTTTCAGAGTATGGAGAAGCAAAGTTTAATACTGCCTAAAGATCTTAAGCAAAACTTTAAGAAATCATTTGTGTAAATGTAGGAGTTACATTCCTGCCTCTTAAGGCTCTGTTGACCATTTCATTCCAAGTATATTGATAGTTTTAAAATGTGAAAAATTCTACCCTTTGATAGTAATACCTTTAAACAGGTATTAAAAAGTGATATCTTTGAGATAGTATATTGTGAATCTGCTTCACATCAATTTAAAGAGCTGTTAACACAGTTTTATGACTCATCCTTTCTATTTATAAGTAATTCAGGATAATAAAAATAAGCTTGATGAAAATAGCTTTGTGCAAATAAGAAGAATAAAAAATCAGGTGGAATAATGACGAGGGCTAGCTGAGAGTTTTTCCTTTTTCTGAGCCCAGTAATGGATCCTTCATTTTTGTACTGAGGATGAGGACACAAAATACACATTAACTTTCCTATTCTAATGATATTGAGGTGCAGATAAAATTCCTTTACCAAGAGTGTCTGTTCTCCTCTGTCCCTCAATTCAATATCAATACAAGTTGTATCTGAACGCCTCTGTTCAGCATCTATGTTGGTGGCTGATAGATTAGTTTTCCAGTTACAATCTTCAAACAATACTGCAGAATTGGACTGTACAGAAGCTGGAAACCGTATACACTCTATTTCCTTCTAGAGGAAAGTTGTGCTGTTTTCCCATTTTAAATTTTTTTAATTTAATTGCTTTGTTTGTAGTCTGCTCATTTTCAAGCTCTGTTTTATTACACAGTATAGATATGGCTCCTTCAAATTCTGCATCCTGTTTCTGAACCATATGTTACCTGATGGATGTCCTGATTGTAGGTCCCATTATTTATAAGACTTGGTGAAGAATACTCTCAGGTTAACTTGCATATTTGCAAAACCATTTGTGGTTAGACTGATTCTTTTCTACCTGACTTCTGTTGTCTGATTTCTATTTGACTCAAATGGCTATTAAAGCAGATTTATTATTCTGCTTTTCAATTATCTCTCCAAATATGCTGACCGGGGGGGGGGGGGGGGGGGGGGGGTGTTTGGCTTTTCAGGGTTGTTGACAATGATAAATGGCCTTTATTTTATTCAGATTAATTTTCAGTACTTTTCTCTGTCATTCATAATTGACTTCCACTATCAATATGCTCCATGTATATTGAGTAAGAGCAAGATTGGATTGTCTACAGTGCTTCTGTAACTATCTCTGTTTATAGTGGACTATGTTTCTTTCCAATCCAGTCTTTGAAAGGCTCATTTGGGAAGACTTTTAAATGACTTTACAGATATACTTTTTTCTTTTTTTTCTTTCAGTTGGAAAAAAATCTTTACTTAATGAGAAGTCATCGGATTTTCAGGTTTGACCTAGTAAGGAGGAATTGCAGGTCAACACTGATCAGTTATATCAAGGGAGTTAGTTCCTTCTTTTTTGCAAAATGCTTACTGAAAACCTGTTTTTTTGTTGCTATACACTCTGTATTGAAGTACAGTTTATGTAAGAATTACTCTGTACTATAGGTGGTTTTTTTAATATATTCATCCTGATTAATTCTTTTTAATGATAGCTGCACAACAGGTAACTTGCCCGGGTTTTGATAATGAGTTTTGGGTTTTTGGTTTTTTTCCTAAAGAAGGTTTTTTATATTTCTGGACAGATTCTGAGTTTTCATATAGCTTAATTGCTGCAACTAACACAACAAGAATAAAGTATTTAAAACACAACTGCAATATTAATTTATGGGCTCAAGCACTCTCTCATTAGTTCCTTGGGCAATAGAAAACTGCAGTTTCTGTCTCATCACTCTGATTATGATTTGTAGCTCCACCGACTAAGAGAAGATGAAAGAAGGTAGTCAGTCCTGCATCCTTTTTGTCAGTTATCTCCTAGAACAGCATGATAGCTGTGTATTATGCTAATGAGTCATCCTTCTGGTTGTTGGTTTCTCAGCACTTGGGCAACACATAAACCATAAGAAAAAGTAATCAGTGAATAAGCATAGGATGAAAAATGATTGTGAATGTTTTGATTAAAAGGTCAAGTGCAAAGCAGATATGATGACAAATGGAAAATATTTTCTCTGAAATAATAAACAATGAAAATCGATTCCATAGCCTTTATTATAATGTTGAAATTGCATAAGCTAATTATGATAAATGAGGCTAAACATAGTGTACCTCCTGACTGAAGATATTCATACAATTCTGTTGTGCCAACACCCAACGCCAAGTTTGCCAGAGCCATTAATCATCACAGTGATGTGGTATATCCTCTTGCTGATGGGGATAGGGTTTCATATATATATATTTAATATTTTAATGTATGTATAAATATAAATATGTATATAAATTTGTATATATATAGCTTTAATGTCACTGCAGTGCAATCTGTTTTAGATGTTTTCTACAGAGGTCAAATTATTATGTCCTCTTTAAACTGAGAATGGGATATGGATGAAGCCTAGTGACAACCTAGAAACCAAAGTAGTGACCCATCACAGAAAAATGTCATGGTAACCACTTATTTATGAAGGTGTATATGTGATCATACAATCTGTAGGGTAACTGGGTCATCTAAGTTAGACATGTAAGTTATTTGAATATATGTTGTATTGTTAATTTGTCATTTGCAACTCTGAGGAATTTGACTTTGTATTGTAAAGAAAGGTAGTTTAAACATAAACTTTGAAAAGTAATTCTGACATATGCTAGGGCCTTGATAGTGTTTAATATACCTAAGGAAGATAGGGAAAAAGTGATAAGGAAGGAAAAGCATTTGAGAGTTGAATAATGAACACTGGAAAGGCTTTATTGATTTGATAGCAGGTTTAAGCTTTGGGTAGTTGACAGAGTGAACACTAAAGTGAAATTCATTAATCAGAAATATGGAAGAGTGGTACTTAAGCTGAAAATGTGTCGACCTGACTGCCATGTTTTTGAGTGTGCTGAAAAGAGGTAATTCCAAATATGAATTTCTGAAAACTTAGGTACACCACAGTGTAGTGCCATTGCTGTGTATGTCAGGGTAGCACAATAATAAACCTTTCCAGTGATACAAGAGTAATATGCATGTGTGAACATACATAATATCAGTTCATATTTGTGGCAATTTAAATACTTCTCCATATAGCCACTTTTTAGAATATTAATAGAGAACAAGAACAGAGAATAAATAAACAAAATTAAATAATTTTGCAGTCAAAGTAGATGTGACTTTATCTGTATAGAGTTCTTCACTGGATCTTTGTGGCTGTGTTGTCAAACATAATTGCATTTCACGTTACAGACAGATTTATTTAAAGTATCTGTTAGGTTATGTGGTAAAAGCTCTTCTGAACACCCCCAGAGGAGCTCAGAGAGACAACTGCAGGACGGGGACCCCAAATAATACCGTAACAGCTGCTCCCGGGCCCATCACTGGGGTGTAAGACACATTATGGGATGCAGGGGAAAAGCAGTTTGGGATTGCACAGGACTTATTATGGGATGTTTAGGGGAGGAACCTTTGGGAGGGGTTTAGGTTATTTGGGGAGGAACAGGTGTGGGAAAATAAAGGGGTGAGGGAATAAAAGGTCTCATTGCATGTAAATAGTGGGCTGGTCAGTATGCTGGTCAGTCCAGTTTTGTGTGAGTGCGCCGAGTGTCTGTGCTCTGTGTGGCCATCCACTTATATATGTATATACATAGTGTACATGTGCCCTCTGTGTGCGCATGCCTGCTGGGAACACACCTTCAGCCTTGCCGCTGGCTGGGCTTGGGGGCACGGAGCTGCAGCAGCTTCACCCCTCTCGGGCTGTTAGATCCAGCGTGACATCTCTTTCTCTAACAGTATTAACCTTCAAAACAGTCATCAACTGCTATTAAAACTCATCATTATGAAAAATATATCACACAATGATGAAAACAGAGACCCATACCTCATGTAGACCCTGTGTATGTAGGGTCCAGTGATGGCATGAACATGGAATTCCAGAAGTCAGAAAATCAAAAAATGCATTTTTATACTTCCACTATCACCTTGCATAATTTTACATAATAAAATATAACTGGATAAAATACATATTTTTTATTTCTTCTATATTATTTAGGTCCACTTTACTTAATTTCCTGGTAGAATTTTCAGAACAACTCATATTGCTTCAGGGTTCTGTTTATTTACAGAGAATCCTACAACTGGAATATACTACTATTTTAAACTCTGCTTTTAACCCTAACAGTCTTTGTTTCAGTGCAGGAAGGATTAAAATTGCTAATCCATGAACATGACAAATTGCATTTCATTTTGAAAAAAGCCTAAGAAAAGTTGGCCAATGTTCTCCAAGTTATTTCAATACTTAAAACTGTAGCTGGGCTTTTAGTGAGACTTTGAAAATCACCTACATGGCACTTGCGAATTTCGAAGGGAGATATGAAAGCACTTATCCCTGAGATTTTTTAATGTGCCTATTCTGTCTATAGATACCTTTGAAAACCTTCATCTGAGGCATTTTTCAGATTTTTTTACTCATATTGCCTGGTGAAGTGTTTTATATTTTCTCCCTCTGTGAAATGATAGTGTGGATGGGAGTGCGGGCATTACAAATATAGCACTTGACCTGAAAGGACGAACTCTCCATTTCTTTTGAGCTCATTTTGTTCTTTTTCTTCTCATGGGTTTCATTTGGCCTCCAACTCATGATATTTGCTCTTGGAGCTTCATGGAAAATGTATTTTCCAGGGTCAAGGCTCCTGTTGTAACCTCCAGGCACCTCCGCTGTAGCTTTTACTTGGCTTCTTAAACAGCTTTGGTGTGCTGTACTACAATAACCGTATGCACTTTTCGTCTCCGCTGCTTTTCCACTCTCCCCCGGGGTCGTCTCAGGTTTCCCAGAGCAATATGCATCAAACAGTGCCTTTGCTCTTTCAAACACTTTTTTTTTTTCCTGGTTTAGAGATAACTGTGATATCATCAGAATATGAACACTTTTATAGTATTTAAACAACTTAGGAAACCTTGGATTTGGCTCATGAAATGGCTTGAAGTGATGTGGTCCACTTTAGGCAGTGTAATTTCTGTCAGCAACCATATTAATACAGTTTGAGGAGGTTAAATGGAACATTTAATCTTTCTCTGTTGTTTACTTGCAAGCATTTTTTTTGTTTTCTGCTGCTTCTGGGCTTATACATCAGCTTGTGTCCTCTTGCTGTTCCTACGGAGAAAGGCCCTCCCAGTTTGTGTCCTCTTATTGCAGCTGGAGTGTCTGTGGCCTTCGACCCAATGTCTCTTCAGAGATAGCTCTTAAATTAGATTTTCTGCCCTGATGGTTTCATTTTCCTCTTATTTTTACCAGTTTTTCTCTTCTCTAAGACTCCCTCTTTCTCTGAAGTCCTCAGGAGCGCAGCCACCCTAGTAGTCTGACCCAAGCCTTGGGATGAGGAACAGTCTCCCAAGACCCCTCTGTGTTCTCCAATTCCTTCCCTTTCATGGAGCAGGATGCAGGTACATCTAACTGCAGGTTTAAGCTCTTACACTGATGGAGAAATGAACACAAGCCTATTTAGCCTCAGGGAGAGGAACTATGGTGAGAAGTAGCTGGTGAGAAATTCCCGATTCATACTCTACTCCTCTTTGAATCATTTTACTGAGCTGGAGGGTGAGCACAAGGTGTCCAGAAAAGTATCCATGGATCCACAGAGGCAAAAGTAGGGTAGCAGATGGAAGATCAGGGCTGGTATCAGCAAGAGCAGAGTTTACCTGGACTGATACAAATGAAAAGAAGATGTGACAAAAGGAGAAATTATAAAAAATTTAGAAAAAAAATGATGGATAAGCAGGGTAGTGAAGGAAAAAAAATACCCCAGAGCATTCAAAACAGCGGAGTGATCCTGAGACTTGTGTGAATCTGTCAATAAGGAAGGAGAAAGGTCAAGGTACACAACAATGGAAATAGCTTTTCTTAAATAGAAGTGAGTGTGAACAGGAGAAGAAAATCAGAGGCGTAACCTGGATGAGAAGAAAAAAATTAGTCACTGACATTGGAGATGAGGGAGGTGTCTCTAGCCTGAGCCAAGAGGCTTGGCATGGAGGGAGAGCAAACTGGGAAGAGGGATCCCTCTGTGTAGGAAAGTCAGGATGGAGAATCAGGGGGAAAGTGATGCCTGGTTCAGAAATTTAAAATTATACTGAATGCATAAGACATCAAAATAGACAAAATCTGAGGAAACATATTTTAATTAAAATATTTACTGTACATTACGGTGTTGGGAAAGGACAGCTAGTGGTGAAATCAACAGGCCATGTTAAACCACTTTTTTTTTTCCCCCTTGAACAAGTATATATTAAATAGAAAGTCAACTATGAAATGAAATATGCTTTCTATTCAGTTGAATTCCCTATTTATCAGCCATTTCACCTACCATGCCATGTACCTCATATACAGAATCAAAATTACCATCTGCTAAATCAAATGCAAAAACCAGTGAATCAAATACATTGCGTAGAAAACCAAATCAATATTAAATCAAATGCATTCAGAACCAGTGAATCGTCCGCTTTTAAGTTTTTTTTGTATTCAGATATAGAGCTCAATATCCAAAGATAAATGTATTTGTTTACATATGTACACATCCTAAACTATTAACATTTATCTTACATCTAGAGATAACTGAAAGCAGCTTAGTGTGGTTCTAAGACTGTCTGATATATTTTTTTAAACACTTAATAACATGTAAAGGTAGTAATATATTTTGAAAACTGTACCAAGGTATTTACTTGCTCAGTTTTAGCCAACGTAGTGCTGTAGTCTTAAAACACCAGAACACTGTAATTTTTTTTCCTCTGTTCTGTATTTATATAGTACCATGCACTAGGAGAATTCTTTATTACTTTTTATTTGATTTCAGAGAGAACATAATGCAGAGGTTTAATCTTTAGATCAAAATTTCACTTAGCTCCAGAGGGCATTTTTAAAGTGTATGTAGCATCTCCATTAGCATCTCCATTTAAGGTTGTATTTTGTGGGAAACTTTTCTTTGAAAAAAAAAAAGCCCCTAAGTGGTTAAATTTTAAAAGAATGCTCACCCAGGTATCATTGCTACTGAACCTATAAATCCTTGTGAAATGACCTCAGGGATAAAGCCATACAGCACTGTAGTAGAAATACCTGAATGAGATGTGAAAGGCCCTGAATCTGTTACAATATACAGTATTGTCTTAGTGGGCTCTGGCGTCACTGGTTAGCACTGGTGGGAGAGCAGAGCACATCTGTATTGGATCTGGATCTACTCCTCCCATGAGTTGTACAGGCTGCTATTTGTTGTACCCTACCGTAAATTCATATTCAGATTTTCCTCAGCTGTTAATTTTCATCTTAAATTTGTCTAGGGAAAAGCGAAAAAGTACGAGGAACAATACTTCTGTTAATACAGAGAGAGAGAGAGAAAGTATTTCCAGCATCACAGAAGTTATTAAAATAAGCAGCACATGTCGCAAAGGAATTCTTTTATATTTCTTTACTATATGTATTCAATATCTCAAGAACCTCTGTGAAATACAATGTATCTACTATTTATCTAGCTTTTTATCCTGAGCTGTGTGCTCTACTGTCCTCATTTGTGCAGTGAAGAGCTGGAAGTTTGACAAGCGGGTTTTTTATGTTGTAGGTTCCTTTTGAGATAGTAAGTAAAATACATAATAAAATAAGGCCACTGCAGAACAATTGTATGACGTGGAACGGAGCTTCTAAGTAACACTCACCTGATGATTTCATTTCCCAAAGCCAATGTAAAAGGCACAGAAGAAATATTCCCAAATTTTTGGCGAATGAAGTATATCCATCATCTGTTTGATACCTAACTTTGATAGCATTCTTTAAGAATAAGGAATGTAATGAATCCTTTCCTGCTTATCTGATTTTTATTCTCAGTACCTCACTGAAAGACCATTTTTAACCGTGTGTTTTCCTTATATATGCTGTCATTTAAATGGAGCATACCTTCTCTTTCCTCTGAGTTTATTAGACTTTCTAATAACTCTTTCAGACAAATGTGTTTGTATGTATCCTTTGTATAGAGTGTATCCTTTCCACCATTGACATAGATGATCACTGAATTATTTGGACAGTACATATATAATATTGAAGTACGGTATGTATTTTTCAAAACAGCTTGGACCATTAAGTACTGTAGGTTAAAATAGTTCTTTTAAAAATTAGTCCTTTAGGTAATTTAGTGCTTTTTAGAACATTTCCTTCTTGATCCCTAATGAGGTCAGTAAAACCACAGAAAAAATTCTCTTAACTTTGCTTATAATTAAAAGTTTCACAGAAGTCCTGGATGGAGACCTCTCTCTCCCTCTGAAACAAGCAATGGGTTGTGATTGTGGAATTTTTTTTCCCTAATGCTCGTATGCAATTGGCTGTTTTCCCTGCTACCTGGGAGCCTAATTTGGGATTGAGGTTGTTATTACTGGACCTGCTCCATGATGAGTCCTTGCTGATGAGAGGTGACTTTGACAGTCCCACTGAGTGGACATTGCAGCTTTGATATTTCCAGCAGGGGACAGGGGTTTGGAAAGATACTGCAAGACATCTGTTTGCATACAGCTCTGGAGCAGTCTCTTCTGCCTATTCAATTTTTACATAATGCTCTGAAGGCGCATTAAAGAAATTGCTAGGAGAATGTGATAAATCTTAGTCAATTTAAGTGGCACAGACAAAGTAACTTCTCCTCTAGTAAGGACCAAAATAGTACAAAAGGTTACAGGTGAAAATTAGTGCCCCAAAATTATATCAATTTGCTGTGATGTCTTTGTTGCCTTCCTATAAAATTAAAAAGCTTCTTTACAGAAAATTTTAGGAATTCCCAGATTGCGTTTTGGTATTTTGCTGCCTGTGGGGCAGAATAACAGTTGTGGAGAGAGTTTAATTCTGCTTCTCCTGAGTCAGCCTTCGTCTTAAAGGTGTTCAGTCTGGGCTAATGGTTACTCTGAACATCTGTTTGTCTCTCTTTTTCCTGGCAGGCAAGATGTGTAGCTTAGAGTACTCCTAAACTGCAGTGAGGACTGGTGATGAGAGTTTGAACCTCTTTCCTTCAGCCTCATTTCTCACTTTCTCCCTGAGTTATTACAGTGCATGCCTGTCTACACCAGTAGCTGCCTTAACTACCTGGAAGTACAAGGCCGAACATCTTCAAACACGTGAGCAAGTGATGTGACGAAGAGAGATGTCTTGGCTCAATTCCAGAAGACAGTTCAGAACTCAGGATCTTAAAGGTAAGATCAGAAACAAAGTTCTGTGCCTAACATGCAACATAGGTACACCTGAGATGTCCAAGTTGAGAAACGTGATGGTAAGGACTCCTCCTTTGTATTTTTTCATGCATGTGAGATGCTACATAAATGCTGTAAAGATGCACCACCCTAGCTAGCCATTCATCCTGAGTAGAAGACTCAGCAAATTGACTGCTGACTGCCCAGAGATTACTTGCCTTGATAAAGGGCCTAGGTTCCAGCAAGAATGAGAGGCTACAGATGTCTGGTGTGTCGCATTTCATGGGATGGCTATAGACAGCTTCCTGCTCAATTCATGCTTGGCATCCCTGACTCTCTCTTAGCTGTGTCTCTATTTACCTAAATAGCGGATGTGGTCCTGGCCTATAGGTTTGACTGAAGTTGTGTAGGAGTCTGTAGGATGCCATAAGGCATTTGCTTTCATTAGCTGTAAGCTGTTACGAGCAGAATCAATGCAACTGTGTCCTGTGTTTCTGTTCCTTGGCTCCCTTGGTCCCCCCAAAAGGGGTAGCGATACTCCCTGCTCACACAGACAGGCTTATCAGAACTTGTGAAGCTCAAGGGCAATTCACTAATGAGCACTGCAGAAACCAGAGTGTGAGAAGTTGGGAACAGGCAGTGCATGCAGCCACATGATGAACAGTGATGGTACAACAAACTGACGACACGGCAAGCAGTGGCTTGGGGAATGCAGCCACAGCTCCTGTGGGGAAGAGGAGTTTATGCCCATGGCGTGTTCATTTTTGTGTTCATGGCATGAACAACATGGCGGGGGCTGGCTTAAAATGGCACTTTAACTTACAATGTTTAGTTTTGCAACGTCAGTGCCTTTCTTTTGACAGATTTTATATTTTATGTACTAAAATTGTGGAAGGGTCCTGATTTTATTCTAGCAAAGTCTGTATTCTTCATACAAGGAGATGTAAGATGTGTGCAGAACAACTCAGGAGCCCAGGTCAGTAAAGGGGAGTCAGAGTTCTTGGGAATGTTGCATATTAAAACCTGTTCCACAGGCAAGATTCAATAATGTAATATTTAAAAAATGAACGGCAAGTCAGGAAGAGTCTTTCTTAATATGGCAGGCTGCTCGTGTAAGGCTTTTATTGTCTGCTGAGGATGCTGGAGTAAATTAAGAGAATCAGTCTTTTGGGTGAGGGTGCTGAGGCAAGGCACTTTGTTCAGGAGTAGACCAAACCCTTAGAGTCAGATGTGGCTCTCCACAAAACTAATGTGATAGTGCTATCCACTTTTCACCTCTAACATTGCCCTGTTTTCTGAAATGATAATGTAGTTTTGAAAGAAAGTCAAGTACATTTCAAATAATAGGACATATTCTTGTAGCCGGCAGAATATACTTATTCTAAGAAATACTCAAAGTAAAAAAGATCCGTAGCTATAGACTGTAGGAAGCTCATTATTAAAGGGAAAGAAATTCTACCAATATCCAGGATACTCAGGTTTTGATCAGTTTTCACAGTCTGGGAATTTTACTGCTTCTGCCATTCATTTCAGCTGTGTTTGTGTGCCAGACATTTAGAAGCAAGTGCTGCAAAATTAAAAGGAGAAAGACAGATAATATTGAAAAAGTCTGATCAATTCCGCGTTTGCTCTTCCTTCTGAGCAGAAGACTTAATATGCCCATAAATTAAGATAAACTTGACTGGATACCATTGCTGCTAGTTCTAAATTAACAGATGAGAAATGTGCTACAACAGCATCCCTTCTGATACCACCTAATTTAAATTAATTGCCTGTCTGTGAGTCCAAATCAAAAATTAAGAATCAAACTAAGCCCTCAGTATTAAGATTGCACCTAACCTATTTAATCCTGGAAATTGTTCTTCCAGAGCTCAGCTTCCAAGGATGACTGCTATGAAGTTCTGTGTGGGTCGTGTTTCCAAAGAAAACATTGTCCTCTCTTCACTTCAGCATCTTCCTTTATGGAGACAGTGAGCTGTAGCATTGGTTTTTTTATCCTCATTTTATCCTGATGGTCCCAGTGCTTTTATGGTGATGGTGTTATTCTCCTTACAGCTATGCACAGCCCCAGCCCGGACAGCCCTGCTACCCAAGAACAGTCCAGAGCTCCTAGGCAGAAACATGCAATTTTTTAACACACAAAAAGAGTTTGTGTGTTCTGAAAATGGGTTTCATTTTAGGCTATTTCCCTAAGATACAGTGAAGGGGAACGAAGAAGGACTAATTGCTGGTCAATAAGCCTCAACAACAGATAGCGTCACCGACTCACAGAAACACTCGGTGCTTTTGGGATACTGGAGCTCCTCCTGCTCCTCCTGCCTGGATTCTGAGTTAGTGTCTACACAGAAGAAACATAATGGTTAGTGAAACTCCAGGCTAAGCATTTCATGCTATATTCTCTAATGACACGAAGTGAAGTTATCCAGAGCATGAATGCTTTTCACGCATTTCATTCTTAAGGAAAAATTTTGGTCGAGACCTTCTTCTTTCATCACAAACCTGGTTGTATGTTTCTTTGCTCCAACACCTCCAAAATACTTGCATCTACCCATGTTCCTCAAGACAGTCTAGCTGAGGAGTTCCTTTCTTTTACTATTTCTTCTATACTGCAGTCATGCTTTTCTTCCATCTCTGAATACAGGCAGCAGTGACAAGTGCAGAGCAGGCAACAGCCCTGCAGTACTCATGAAGAAGTTAACTAATGTTTTGCTTGTTCTTGTATGGTTAAGTGGCCAAAAATTCCATTATTTCTGTCTTCTTTCTGCCATCTTTGTCCTCCCTCCCCTTTCCTTTTATTTCAAGACCTACACCTACCTTTTATACATGTTCAGGTGTTAATGTTCTGGGTGCTGATGAGGCTCAGATTCACCTGATCCACAACAAACTCCCTGAACTAACTCAGGGGAAGAAAAGCCCATCATTCACATGATAATTATTGCCTGCATGTGCAAAGGAATATTGACTCTTCTCTACCTCACCCAGCTGGTTTAAAATCTTTCTGCGTCAAACTTGTCACACGTGTGCTATACACAAGAGAGCTTGATCTCTAGATCAATGCATTTTACAGCTTTGTCTGATACCTCATGATGATATATTCTGAAATTGGGTTTCAAACCGAGGATTTCCTGGGGTTCATAATCCATATTCTTGTGTTCTGATTACCCATTGATGAGAGTTTCAGTTTATTTTCAGAGATTAGCCTAGGAATGCTGCACATTTATAACAAATGGTGCATATTTATGGAGCATGTTTATAGGGAGAGCATGTTTATACCAAAGCAACTCATCCGCTTGTAAGGCACTGCACTGTCATAGCTGTCCTGCAGGACTTCAGTACAAGAAGTCCATGGCTGGGGTGATGGTATTGATTAGCATCTCCGTGTGGTTGATCGGGGAATGGTTTTCACTAGTGATGTGGTTTGCTCAGTCACAGATTTGATTTAATAGATAAGGGATCTGAATTAGTTGATTGTGATTTTGATGCAGTGTGTAACATCTCTAATTTGATAGGTCATTAATCTGCCAGGTTTAACTAAGTAACAAATTGCAGCTTTTGTCAGCTCCAGAACTAAAAGGAGGTGGAGTCCGGATGCTCTCTACCTGCCATGCCCTTTCTCAGTTATTACATTGTTCAGGTGATTTAAGCTTCTACGCTGTGATTCATTCCTTAAGGTGCCACTGTTAAAAGCAGGTATTTAATGCTAAGCGGGACTACATGAGATATGCTAGTCAGCAATTCTGTCTTGAAAAGTAATGTTTCCACAAACAGCCCAGTACTTCCAGGAATATCAATAAACATGGCCTGCTGAAAAGATGTTCCTAAATCTAGATGCACCTACAGCTTTCTCAGTTTCTCTGGTCCTACTCTCCTTACTAAGGCAGAATTTGGATTTGATAGCAATGTGTTTTGATATAGGCTCACTTGGTCTGAAAAATAGTTTACTTTTTTTAAAAATATAATTTTAATAGCTTTTATTAGATTAGTTAGATGCATATGTGGCTATTTGTCTGACAAAACCTCTGATTTCTCTGAACACTAACAGTTTGTCTTTGTATGCACAACTGAGCATGGATACTTCTAAATATCAGTCAGTAATTTTAAAGCTTGTCCAAAGTCTGGTGCAGTGGAGATCTGTTCCAGTATTGTCACCCAAATTTTCACAGTACTGGCACACTGAAAGTATAACACATTTGGACGATCTGACAGGTCCCAGAGCTTTCCACTCAAAGGCCATTCAACACTCTTCAGAAATGTTCCAGCCAAAATCGTTTTAGCAGGGCTTTGACAATAGAAAGTATTTGCATTTTCTTGAAAAATAAAAGATGTTGACAAATGAATTTTCTAAATATTAATGAAAATTATGAGGGAGAGATGAGTCAAAAATCATTCTTATATGATGTGTATTATCTCCTAGCAGGCAAAAATTAGAATTTTTACCTGAAGGTCATGAGTGATTTGTGAGATTGTGCAACTGAATAAATTTCCTTCATTTTTTTATAAATTACCTGTCTTATTTTTTCATTGTAACCTAATGTGATATTATCCATAAATGGGGTTGGTATTGGAAGAATGATAGTCATGCTAAATAGTGGCTAAATCTCTTTGCATTTAAAGAGGTCTAAGTGTTGTACAGTTAAACAATGCACAGTGTATGCAGAAACAAAAAAATAAAGCTAAAGGTGGTAAGTATGGAGAAAATAAATTCACTGGAGAAAATCTGAAGATGAACATCTAACAAGAAATCTGAATGGAAGACACTTATTTTCTTTATACTCTTTTTGCTGGCTTGTTTCTAAACTGAATTTAAGATACAGTTTTAAGTATGCTTTAACTTAGTGAGGGAGCATGAGTATATTTCAGTATTCCAGGAGAGACTTGATCAAAACAAACAAATATTGTAGTGAGATCCAAGTAGTTAGCCGGGGGTGGAGGAGGGTGTGTGTGATTGGATTTCCAGATAAAATGGTCCAAGAAATTTAGAAATGTAAATTCAGTTAGGGGAAATGCATCCCTGTGCCGAGAGCTAGCACAAGCCCTAGGCACCCTTCAGGCCGGCTTAGGCCCTCTGTGAAGGCTAATTAGCTGCATAGCATGAATTTTTGATTCCAGATAAATATGCATTTTACAAACACTCTGCAGAAAAAGAATTATTTATTGGACATGTTTGTGAATAATTTGAAGTATAGGATGAACTCAGTCATTTTCAAAATCCATTTGCAGACAGTTTACAAGTGGGTGGGGAGTAAAGACTGAAGCTTAAGAAATATTTGTTTAAAAAAATCCCCAATTTCTCTAGCTGCTAAAAAAAGATCAAACGTGCTTCATGGTAGGGGAAACAAAGACTTGCACTACTTTAGGGCAGCACAATGTCTCTAAAACCTCTTCGGTGTGCCACGATAAAATTTTTTTTTTTTTGATCGGCGCATATTTTCCCCCTTGGGGAAAGGTATGCTCTCAGTATTGAGGAAGCGTGTGGACAGAGTTGGATCTTTATGGTTTGGGAGTCCAGGGGCAGGCTCCTTGTTCATCCTCTTCTGCTGTGGGAAGGTTAATAAGAGTCTGACCCCACTGAATCTGAAATTAGTTCTATAAAAAACGATGGCATAAAGATATTAATCTTTTTCTTTTCACTATGCATGAAGTAAACCTTTATAGCTTCCTGATAAATGTTATGGGATACATGTCAGGATGTATATGTTATGACATACATGTTGAATGTACACGTATTCGCGCATTGCCACACATGCACTTTGGTAAGAGGCGTAAGACCAGCATACTCCTTTTCAGGCTGAATACAGAGCAACTGGGCAGCTAATTTTTTTATAAATCAGCCTCAAAGCACAGGTTCTTCTAGTTTCAGGTATTTATCCTAATTTCTAACCGTAATTAATTCATGGCTCATTTATACTCATTTGTCCGTGTGCCAATTTTTTTGCTGGTTGCTTAAGTAATTTTTCTCTCCCTTCATGTTTACATACCCAGATATATTTATAGGGAACAGTCATATCCCTTCTTAGCTATTGTTTTGAGAAGCTGAACAAGCCAAGCTCTTTTAATCTCTACTTGTAAAATAAATTATCATTTATATTGTTCAAGCACAATTGTTTGCTATGAGGTTATTTTTGTTCTGGTCTGTGCTTTAATTATTCTTTGACTTTCTTATTTGTTAGGAACAAACAATAAAGAAAAAAAATTGAAAAAAATCACAGGCGGTATTTTCTGTGCCAAAGCAGGCCTGGGACCCATGACATCGTGTATGTAAATGACAGCTGGATAAATGTGTGCAAAAGCTGATACACTTATATTGCTAGAGTGCATTTGGGATTGGCTTTTTTAATACATAACAGTACAGTGGATGTTAGAAAGTGGCATTTGCAAATTCATACCAGGAAATGCCAAGTCAGGAAAACGGCTCCTTTTAAAAGCTAAACTGAGTAAGTTATATCTTTTTGTGTCAATTCAGCAGGGAAAATTTCTGAATTACGTAAATGTAGAGACTACTTACTGCAGATACAAAATTGTTTCCTCACTATATGTTAAGCTTGCAGTGTATTTGGTGCTGAATGAATAGTAAGATTTCCCTTCTGGTGGGTATTCCAAACCTTTAATGTACATGTTTGCTCCTAGATGGGGACTTGATTGCAATACAAATCCTAGTGTAGAAAATGTCTATAAAGAAATTATCTGATTTGGTTTGTATTTGAAATTGCTTTCTTTCTGTAGGCCAGATAAAACCAAAACATTCTAAAATTAATGTTTTATTTTGGGAATGGAGTACGCAACTTTCGTCGACTGGTGGTACAAACCTTTGTGCAAACTGCAGTGCACCCTTGTCCTCTGCCAGCAGTTTTTGCCAGTGCTTCCATGTCACTGGGGATGCAGAGCATTCTGTCTTAGGCATGATGGATTTGATTGAACCATAGCAATGCTCATGGGGCAGAATGAGCAGCTCAGAATTACAGCTCTGTGAGGCTCAGTGGACATCTGATTAATCTATTGATGTTAATCCTCAGGTAGAACAGACTTTTCCTTGGGTGTGTTTTGTGCTATCCTAGTGCAGTGCAATGTCACGCAGTAGCAATGGAACAAATATTGTGACAGTTATGTGGGATGCTCTCTGGAGTTAAACCTTCTACTTGGCAGAAATTAGTAATGCCAGTGAAGCTTCAGGCAACAGCACCAAAGGGCTTTTTTTTTTTTTTGATGGCTTACTCCTTCCAGTGTCGTCTTCCTTGGCCGCTAGCTGTGCTTCTGGCTCATCATAAATGACACTACTTTTCTTTTGAAATTCATAAACTGGAAGAAGTAAGATTTTGGACACCACAATTGGACACAGAAAATAGCCCAGAACCAGAAATACTGGGATCACTCTGCAGGTACCTGCAGTGTGTCTGTACGAGCCAGCCCAGCTCGAGCCATAACATGGCCATGTTTCCCAGCAGTACGCTTGATTTCATTGCCTCTGAGTTGATCAGAAGGTTTATAACTTTCACATAAATGCACCTCCACATGTGGATGGTTACACTATTTTCAAAGGCTTGCACAGCACCATACCGTCATGTGGATTTATCAGCTCAAAACTGCAAAGGAGACATTTGGACTCTGCAACAAACTGACAAATAAATTTGTAGTACAAAGGAATTTTTCAGGTGACACAATAAAAGGATGCAGATAATTAGAAAGAATCACATATCTTCTTCCCTTCCTCACAATTTCTCCAATATTCAGAGTAGCTCAAACTAGAAATTCTAATATCTCATAAGTATGGGCTATGTGTAATTATAATAACACCATATTCATTTAAATGTCATCTACGAAATCTTTTAATAACAGGAGGTTGCAATAAAACTTAGATAACAATAAATAATTATTCAAGTGCCTCATCTTTACCTGTCGGTTTAGACACTTTCCTTGACCTGCTTTTAGATCCATGCTTTTAGGTCATTCACTTAGATTCTTCTTAGTTTGTGTGTCTTTAAATATTTAGATTTCAATATGATGGGTGAAATTCAGTTTGAGTCATAGGTTAGGTGGGGATTAGACAGCAGGATACTCAATGTTGTCAGCTCTCTTGCGGCTTCCACAGTAACTGTAAGTCCACAGGGATGCTCCTGGAGCCGCTGCTGCTGCTTCTTTCCTGGGCATCAGAATAAGGAAGAGATTGCAGATATTTCCAAGGAAAAAAAAAAATATTGCGCAATTCCCAGATGTTAGAACTTCACTTAGCAGCCATCATAATGAAAGGAAATTGGAAAAGAAGCATAAACTCATTTTCTTGTGATGGGGATGCCTGGTGCTGCTGAGGGCAGCGCTGGTGCACCTGAAGGCCTGGGACTTAAGAACATCTGCTTCCTGAATGACTGAACTCAGATCCTAGGAAATATTTGCCTAAGGCTCATAATCTCATGTTTAGTTTTTCGGTTGACCCAAGAATATGCTATTTTCGGAGTCATCTTTTGCATTTGAATTTTAGATGTCTGGGTTTTGGTTTTGGTTGTTTGGAAGTGTTTTTTTGACTAGCATGTTGCAATTTTTATTGTCTTCTTTGTTTTTCTATCTCATATCCTAATCTACAATGAAAGGAAAGGTTTTTGATGAGCAAACAAGGACTGATGGAAGCTATAGGAGTGATGTTGTTGTAAAAGCGGATTAGCAGCCTGAGAAATTTGTCTCTTTATCGAACATTTCACTGAAAGACTGTGATAAAATTGAAATAAATTCCTTTTTTTCTCCTTTCTTTTTGTTTGCCAGCATCTGTGCTAATTGTTTAATGAATGCCATTATTTCATCTTGCTGTACCTCACATCATACTACACCCATCATACCAAAATACCATATAACATACTTAGCAAGCAAAATACTTAACGTACGAATTTTTTACAAATGGGCAGCATACTATTGAGCAATCCCGAAACATCAATACACTGTACATTGTATTAGGCTTCAGAAAGGTCATCAGTCTAAAAGAAGTAGAGAATGTCCTGCAGATTTCCAGTTCTTGCCTTGGCATTAGCAGCCAGCCTGTCAGACCTGGCCTTTAAAGAGAGATCTGACCTACAGTGAAACAGGCGGTTCAACGGGTGCCTCAGCGGAGGGAGTCACTTGATAGGCGGCAGATCTGCAAGCTTCTAAAAATACTTTATTGAGCAGCCTTTTGTGCAGGATGCTGTATTCGTTGAGTCTTAGCCATAGCTTTCGTTCAGAAATACCTCTGGCCTGATTCCCTTTCTATACTCGTGCAGCCCTACTGACTTTGACAGTGCTGCTCTGAACAGCAGTGTCAATGAATTAAAGAGCAGATACTATATTTCTAAATAAATGTGTGAGTCAGCTCTGAAAACATTTTGCTATAGGATGGGCAGTCGATCGGTTTACTCAGAGTGAGCTGGGTCAGGGTGCATCAGCAGCCTCATGCTGATTCCTTCTCCAAGCATTTTAGCCGATGGAGCAGTTCACCCGACAGATACTTGCTCGTGTGCCTATATTCTTGCTCTGCAAATAGTCTCATTGTTTCCACGGAGTGAGGTGCTGAGAATTTCTCTTGGAGTCTGGCCTGCAGTGTTTCATTTGCATAACTATAAATTAGCCCGCTACTGAGATTATCTGCCCACTTTGGGGAGTATGGTACAGACACCTCTGCAGATTACTTTGCCTCTGGGCGTGCATTTGCCACCTCAAACCAAGTGCTCTGTACGGGAAGATAAAAGATGACCTGAGGCCGTGCTCCTCAGTGTGCTACCCAGAAAGCAATGGGAAATGACACTGCTGATGTCTTTCCAACTCTTAAAACTAATGCATCTTCACTGTCCAGCCTGTGAGCCAAAAAAATTAGCCTGATTAGCTGTATAGGGTTTAAAATAAAAGGATTCTGAATACAGGCTTTCCTGGATTTTCCCTCAGAAGATAAAATATTTCTTTGCTAGGAAGAAGTATAAATAGAACTTGGAAGTAGTTAAAACATCTTGTTTTGTTTTGTTTTGATTTTTGCTGATCTTCATTTCAAAAATAGACAAGCTGATTTAAACGTTTTTCCTTTTAACTGACAAGAAATGCGATGTTTTTTTAAGAAATGAGTGTTTTATAAAGGAAGTACTGACAAGCTGTCTCACTGCTTGGTACTGCCTGAATATCAAAACAGTTATTTTAAATGCCTGATCTACAAAAGAGTTTTGTTTCACAATACAAAACAAGAAATAATTCTTTTTGGTATGTGGTTTTATTTTTCAAGGTATTTAGCAACCTGGCATTTTAGTGATGACTGCACAGAAAAAGATGATCATATGTCAACAGCAGGCCTGTAGCTGTCTCTCTGTCTTGCTTTTCCCTTTTTTCCTCTCATCCCTGTATATCTCAGATGACCTGATACATCATTATTTTTGTAACAGGAGATAGAACATGTGTCACGCTTCTGACCTTAGAGTAAAATGTGCACTTATTAAAAGTGAAAACAACTACCCAAATACCTCTTTTTTTTTTATAACCTACCAAAATAAGAAGCCCAAATTAATTGCTGCTTCCACAACTTAATGTGAACCGAAACTCTGAACGCAAAATTAATTGAGCTTTTTTAGTATTGAATAACATGGGCTGAGCAGGAGGTGATGTCAATCCTTGATTGCCATTAATAACACCATTATAATCGCCCTGAATATCTCACTGTAGCTGTCAGCAAAGTGATGCTTGTATATATGACTAAATTTGGCATGCTCTGCAAACCCATAGCCACCAGGACAACCAGTCTGGCCAGCAGACTGGCAGGCGTTATCTGACTAAATATGTATTTATCTGAATAAATATATTTGTATAAATATATATATCTATATATTCATATAAATATATAAAGCGCCTAGCACCATATTGATAAACATTCTTTGGAACCCCTCTGATGCAGGGGAAGGTGCCACAGTGCTGTACAGTGTATAACACAGGGCATGTGATACGAAATCACATTATGAGTGGGGACAGTGGTATGGTTATTTATGTCTTAAGCAGATACAAGGGCCAGATGTAGCAGCACAACCAGAGTATTTCATTAGCTGACCAGCAGCATCAATAATACAGGGCAATCTTCAATAAACATTTGCTGTTTAAAAGAGTTTTTTTGAAGAGTCAAAAATTTCACAGATTTCAGTTTAATATCATTTCCACTCGAGTTCACCTGCACAGTTAAGCCGAAATGGATTAAGTTGATCTTCTTTTCCTATTATTTGCTTTTTCCCTTTTCTTGCTAGAAGCATCCCGTGAATGAGGAAGTGTCATTCTGGATGAACTTTCATTATATCAGAAAGCCTGATTAGAAAGTAAAGAACAGCTGGGCTACATATTTTATGAGCTTCCTTTGAAACAAAGCTTTTTGAGCGTACTGCTGTCAGTCAGTATTTCTCTGGCTTCTTCAAGTTTCATTTTCTTTCAACCAGTGTGTCTTACTAATAGGGTATAGAGAACTCACCAGAAAAATGAATGTGTTGAAAAACAAGGACCGATTTAATACATACGCTTCTATTTTTTCTTTAAAAGAGATGTCTGGTTTTCTGTCTCGACCCTGGTACTAACCTTGCTCTGTTAGTTGGTCCCTGAAGTACTGGATCCTTCTGCAGCTCCAGAGTTTCAGATCTGGTGGTAGAGGTGTTTCCATCAAAGGACTGCTGAGGATGTATTTATGCTCAGCAAGTAAAGACTTTGCTGGCATCACAGGAGTGATCTTGGAATATTGTTTTGAGCCTGGAAAATTTTACTAAAATAGAGTAATAGGACAATACTGACTTGAGGGCATGCTACTAGACTAGACTCAGGAAATGGAGGTTAGATTACTTCCTATGGAAGAAGGCTTTTCCTCACTTTTTGACAGTGGCAAGTCATTCAGTCTCCTCCATCTCAGTTCTCCCAAAAGAACAAGGGTAAAGGCACTTTCTTGCTTATCTCAACTATGTCGGTCTGCAGGAGAGCATCTCTGTCTGTTGCCCACCCCCAAATCAGACGGCTTGTTTCCCAGTTACATTTTCATTCTCAGGTACCTTCTCGAGGCTGCTGCATTGAAAAAAAAATCTATCTGTGTGTGTATTTGGATAAAATAATGCCTGTGAAGAAACAGGGAGATAGCCTAATTTGCTAAGTCTTCTTTTATTCTGCTCCTGTGGCATAACCCAAAGATGGCTACATGGCAGAGATGGTAGGAATGTCCCTACTCTTCTTAGAAGCCAAGTGAACCTCATGGCACAGACAGGGAGATGGTTAAACAGGATATTTTCAAAGAGAATGTCATTGAAGTGTAGTCAAGAGTCAACTCTGCCAAAGCAGCAGAGATATCATCACAAAGCACAGACAAGGGTGTCAAATTCATACACTTCTATATTCCCTTTTTAATTATCACATGCTAATTGCATTTCTTCCATTCACAACTAGAACATCAAGAAGTTGGCTGTAGTTATAAATAAAAATTTCGAATCTTTTAATATCTTTCAGTACATAGGCAAATGGATTTGTTTCCAGTGACTGTGGAAATATTTTGGAAAGAAAGTGAGGTTGCATCTTAAAAACTTGCACCTTAAAATGTTAGATGATGTTGCACATCGGAGATGGATTAAATCTTTTGCTGCAGGGTTTTCTATTAAGCAGCCCCTTGTCAATATAGAAAACATGGCCAGATATTTTTAGCACACTTTCTCCTGCTGTTCCCCCCCATCTTTTTAGATAAAAGCATTTTGGCTTGGAAGCTTAGCTGCAGAAAATACCTTCACTGTCAATTTTGCCCCTAATGAGCTCTTATTTTACAGGAACTTTAGTTAGTTTGCAGTGCTAAAATTAAACAGCACAAATTCTAAATTACTTGACTCCTTGGCCAACAGCTCCCAGGTGCACAGGAAGAATGCCTGTTTACTTTTGCTTTTGTTTTTAATAGAAATAAATCTGGAGACCCCGTTTTCAGCAAATCAATGTGGCAAAGTTGTTTGTGGCAACTCCTAGTGGTTTGTCACTGACATCTTATAAATGATGCAGCCCCAAAACACTGAACATCACAGTCTTCGTACATATTTTATTGATATTATTGTGTTTCCATTGATTGCCTGCCACTGCAATGGAGTTGTTGTGATGTATGGTCTTCTGCCGCCTTTGCAGAGACAGACTTCTTGGCCTAAAGGACCTATCCAGCTCGGGGGCAGGAGCGCGGGGTGTGTTTTACAGCCTTGTACGCAGCTTGACTCATGAGCATCACCCCATCGAAGTCATTGTCAGGTGAAAAGAGCAGGAAGAGAAAGAATTCTAAGGAGGGGACAGAGAGGTATAAAGGAGGGGTAAAGAAGGATGTGAGTAATTTTCTGAGATTCCCAGAGGCAGGAGATTAGCTCATGAGACTGCTTATGTAGAGTGTATCTGGAGGAGGCATCTTGTTGTTGTTTCACATATAAAGGGTGACAGAGTCTGAGCCTTCTTGAAGAAGGGTGTTAAATGACTTACGGAGTCTAGTTCATGAGAGGCTAAGGCACTGAGGAGATGGGAAGGCGGCAGTAGGAGGGGATTTGTGGAGAAAAGAGAGCTCTCGAATTGCACTGAAGCGCACAGGCATATATTTGCTCTGAAGCGCCCACTCAGAAGCCAAACTTCGGATAGCACAAAACAAACAGAAGAGAAAAATATTTAAGATGTAAAACGGAACATTAGTCACAATCTGATGATGTCTGGCACTGCACTGTTTGTGTGCTTCCTTAAGAATATGCCAGTTTCTTCCAGCCTTTCCTGTGATGCAGAAGAAAACATAGCATTAAATTATTTTGTCCTTGCTAACTACATATGTACACACAACATTTTATGTAAACACTAAGTAAACAAGGCAAGTGTTGTCTTTATGAGGATACATAACCATTCACAAGCATATTTTAGTTAGATAAAGCATACTTTTATTTGCTTTCAGAAAAATAAGGGCAAATAAATCACAGTCTCTTGAATTCTTTGTTATAGTTGATCCTGTCACAGCAAAAAGTGTTCATGTCCATCTTTAACATGCTGATCTACAATGCAGTTCAAAATCACTCAGATTTGCAGGAAACTTCTAGATTTGAATTTTAGCTGTGACTAAATCTGTTATTTAATATTATTTTCAAGCTGTATGTTGTTACAAGCACAACCTAAAATGGGAGGGGAGGGCGGAGGTGGCTGAATGAGTACAGCTAACATGCTGTAAAGCAGAAATTTTGTAATGTAATATATGTTGGTAATATCATTAACTCTCTGATCTTCTGCCATTCAGAGCAGGGGGTCAGAATGCTTTGCAGCAGCAGCTGAACAGAGGCTAAAACTAGCTGCTGCGTTATCGATTATCTGGAATTTCTGACTTTTGATTTGTATAACTGACTTTCCCCATATCTGTTTGCAAAGGTTTGCCACTGTAAGAAACTATTTCTCATTACTGATTTTTGAGAAATGTCTCTTAACAAGGAGTGTGGATAACCTAATTCCAAATTAAAAGCATCTCCTTTCAAACTGATTCTATCCATTTTGAAAATGGATTAATTGAATGCCAAATAGGGCAATCCCTTCCTTCCTTCCTTCCTTCCTTCCTTCCTTCCTTCCTTCCTTCCTTCCTTCCTTCCTT
>Ga0181612_154320_pt1 | contig 29249 bp, 20 predicted proteins | sample HoacroProtozoa21_FD_119630 | JGI IMG/M metagenome (GOLD analysis project Ga0181612, IMG submission 119630) | Hoatzin crop microbial communities from Cojedes, Venezuel. Combined Assembly of Gp0051906, Gp0051904, Gp0051908 | reverse complement strand
CCTTCTCCTGCCTGTGGTCTGCCTGTTTCAGTAACGAAGATGTCTGAAAGGGCCTACGAGATAATACGTTAGTAATTGAAATGGAAACCATGTAAAACACCTACTTTTAAGCGGGTGAACTGACACCCTGCTCATAGTGCTTGCCAGCGTCACTTAGACCATGTGATTTTTACTCCTAAAATCTATAAGCATATTAATTCTTGCAGAGAAAATAGGTAAAAGCAGTAACCATTTATTAATTTTCTAAAGAAGGAACTGTTTAATTCTATCAGTGAATTGTTACTCTTCCGTGATGACTTTATTGAATATGATACAGAGTAGCTGAAGTATTCCCATTCACCCTCACCAACTCTGAAACATGCTTCTGTCCAAAAGATGGCAAGGGAATCAATTTACGTGCCTTTCTTATAAATGCTCCAGGAGACGGAGTTTCAGATTCGTTCTTATTTTAATAAGACTGCTATTTTCTTCTAAAATAACACTTCTTATTTTTGAAACTCCTCAAAGTGCCAGTCATGTCTATCACTTGTCTGTCCCTGCTCAGAGCTTAATGCAAAAGTCTAGAAATTCTTTGTATGAAAATTTCATGCCTCCAGGTGCTCCATTGATTATTCATGAAGATTTTGGAGCTGTCACCATGGGAGCCAATTGGCTACAACTTATTTAGCATATTAATGACCTATATGAGTTAGTGCACAAGGAGACATATCACGCCACCTGGAATGCAAGTGGCAAGCTGCTGCTGACTCAATCAGCTTTGCAATGGGAAATAAGAAATTGGAAACATTTTACACAGAAACAGCAAAGCCCTTACACGTCCAAATGCATTCGGCCAAATTAGCATGAGCGCCTTCAATAGCTTGTTTTCATAATATGTTCCTTTTTATCCTCTGTGAGTTTGGCCTCATTACAAGCTCTCTCCTACTGCCAGAGCACATGCCCCTGAAAAGGTTTAATAGGTGAGTCATGTGGTTTGTTAGACATTACATCAGAATGATTTAATATACCAAGGGCAAAGCTGTATGTCAGGTCCAGCTGCTGTTACTGCCGCTACAGTTTGTGTAGCAGGTAAGTTGATGGTCTCCAGAAAGCAGCTAGATAATGATAACAATTAATTTTACGGCAGTGAGAGAGAGAGTTCAGCTGAGCTAAGCACCTTTTTTATTTTTCCCCATTCACCACAGGGCTATTACACCCGGTCAGCAGGTGAAGAGCTGCCTTAACGTTTTGGCAAAATTAAAATGTTAAAACCAAACAAGGAAATCACTGAGGGGGAGCCGGGAAGCAGCGGTGTAAAGAAGCTCTGGCTAAAACAAAGGCAGCTTCATTAAATCTGCAGACAACCGGTGCTAGCAGCGTGCTCGGGCAGGGCTGTGCTGGAGCCTAGGGTCGAGGTGACTCCTCTCCCCTGGGCACTGCGAACCGAGCATGGCTGGGGGAGGCAGCAACCCTTGCCTGGCACCAGCAGAAGGACTGCCTGGTCTTGAACATCCAGGCTGTGCCTCTCCCGGTCACCATCGCTGTATATTACTCCCTGAGCAGTCCTGCTGCTGTCACGGAGGGAAAAGCTACAGGTCAGGGTCAGTCAGAATAGAAGTCTGACCTTTACGTATCTGAGATACAGAAGATACATCACTAAAGATTTATTAAAATTGTTTGAGGCCACCTTTGGGGACGCAAGAAATTTGTTATATGGTGCATGGCTTCAGCTGGCTGACAAGGATTTAGGGCTCTTGTTCTTACTCTGGAGGACCCTGAGTCCCTGGGCGAGGGCAGGGTGATGAATGAGAGTGACATACATGCGTATCTGTAAAAAATCAGTCTAAGCAAAAGTGGCAAAACACTTCAGCACATGCTCAACTTAATTTCACTTCCTTCGTACTTTCTCAATATTTTCTCTGATCTGGTACACTAACTGCTTTAAGATATTGCTTTATATTCACAGTTAATTTATTTAGTAATTAAAATAAGTAAGAAGCAAGGGTGCCGCTCATTAGGATGTGTTACACGCCCACATAACACATATAACTTCCTAAGAAAATGCATGACCTAATACCCAAATAGGTTGTTCCTTGTGACTCCAGCATAGTTATAATAATCATTTTGCCATGAAAGACCAATATAGAGAACCACACACTAAAGTACAACTGCAGCTGGGAGACAAACAGGAGGAGGCAAACGTGGAGGTGTTCAGACTGATAAAAACACAGGAGGGGGGAAAATCCACACCCACCGGAGCTCTGTTCTGCCCCAGCCGTGGCATTACCAGCCAGACTAACGACACAGAGCAGTGTGTCTCTCTTGAACTGAAGTGTGCTGGACCCTCTTGGGGGTTGAGGAAGAACCTGTTGCACAGAACTACCAAAGGGGAAAAGGGGCATAATTTCTTCCTCCCCCCATGAAATAGTAACCAAAGTCTTTACTTATAGGCACTGGGGAGTAAAGCTTACATCCAGAAATTTGCCAGATTTAGTTGGACACCTGTTTCCTAACCTTGGGGAATGTTAATTTTTCTACAATGACTGGAGTGAGCTTTGTGTGATTAGTTCACCCTTTGATAGCTAATTTTTAGATGCCTACATTGGTCACAAGGATAGGTCTCTCTAAGGGACCTAATACAAATTGAAATTTTGGATTTCAAATTTTATTTTTCCAAAACTAAGCAGCTACATACCTTTGCAGACAAAGTCACTGATTTATTAAGCACAGACGACTCTCAAAGAGAAAGGAATGCACACAGACATCATAAAGACTCTTGGGCTCTCATGCATCTAAGTTTTCCCACACACATCTTTGCGAAACAGGAGAAGGATTGTAATTCAAGGCTCCCTTCTGGATATTGAAGGATTTATACCATTGTGTACGATTCTGGATACCTGCTTTCCCAGCAGATTGAGTGTTTGTGGCCAGGCTGCCCCAGGTACAGCAGATCTGCTGTCCCTGCTGCCCACGTGCACTGTGCTCTGCAGTCATTTCATTTAAAACCACTGTAAAAACCGCAGTCACTGTTAAGAAATTGCTCATCTAATTGCCCACCATTTCTTCAAAATAATAGGGTTACTTGCACAGAGAAAGAAGTTCAGAGGCTACCCTGTCAGATGCAAAACTTGTGCTGGGCACACTGGAAAACACCACTGCAATAAGCTATTTTTGGCCCACCTAAAGATTCACTAATGGAACCCAAGCGCAAAATTATTTGGGTGTTAGAAGGCATATGGATTAGGAGTTTGAACTGATGTAGCTGTGCACATTTTGCAGGTACTTTAAATGAACCAGTGCTGGATTATTTGATATTCTTAATTGCTGTTGTTTGAACTTATGTAAAGCCTGCATGTAATCATATTGTTAAATCCCCAGAACTGATTTTGTTCCAGGAGAATAAAAGCTTCCATTTTAATGCTTATTCAGACCTGAGGGGAGATGAATTAAATTTATATATTAACCAAAGAAGAACCATTTTGTCTATTTCTGTGGTCTTTCATGCAGGGGTTAGTAATATAGTAATAGCTACAGGTACCGTGTAGAATAAAACGGAGGCAACGTAACTACATCAGAACTTAAAATAACTGCATAAAATGGTCTATGAAGGTATTGACAGGAGAATGCAGTTCAGTATTGAAATATTAGCCTGGTAAATAACCTTTATGTCCAAATAAATTCTGATTGCCTATTCACAGCTTGGATTTACATGAGGCCTTCTTCATTATAAAATGAATAGCTGCTAATTTGTTGCATCTCTAAGTAAAGTTCCAGCAAATTATATTTAAAGAAGGGGAAAAAAAGGCCTTGTTATAAAACAGTCACCAGCTGGCCATACCATTGCAAGTGCTATTTTCTTCTCCTTTTTGAAATTCTAATTTTTTGTAAGTAAGAATTCAACTCTGAGCTTGTAGTGATGTGTATAAAGATGTATGGATGCTGCACTTCCATATACGTGGATTTGCATACTCAGGGCTTTGGGCTGAGGCTATCTACAGCAGAAATAGTCTTTCTGAATTTGTACAGTACGTTGCATAACAGGATCTTCACTGTGAATATTGCAATATCACAATAAAAGAAATAATGAGTATGAAATTATTTAGAAAAAAAACAAGAGATCAAATATTGCCTTGTTGTGAGGCCTTGTTGACACTGAATGTTTTTCTCTTTAAATTTCTTTATATAAATTTCCACCCTACAACAGTGTACTTTGGTGCCTGATTCAACAGTATAGAGAGCTGTTTAAATGGGTTGCCTGGTCCCCATCACTCTGTGCCTGCAGCCCTCCTTGTCTTGCTCTTATGATGCAAAGGTGGGCTCCCACCCTTCCTTTGCACCAGTTCTGCTATCTACAAGACCTTTCATTGAGTTGAGTCAATTCACTAATTTAGCAGAACACCGCTTAACGAACAGAACCAGAAGAACAATTTTCTGTGGCACAGAGCCATTCAGCTGTCACTGAACTATCCCTCAGAAAACTCACCTTGGCACCGAAATAAAATCATCACGACCTTACCTCCTTAATCCTGTTCAAATACTCTTCTGTCATGTTACCAAGTGATAGAGTTGCCACATGGTATGTTTGCTATCAAATATGATGATTTATTTACTTGTCCAAGTATCTTCTGTTATCTCTGTTAGAGAGACAAAGCAGTCTGCAGCTTCTAAAAAGGCTTGGATCTCAGCTTAGAGTACAGTTTCTTCAAGATTCAATTGCCTACACATTGTAGTAAATATCTGGTCTGAAGTCCTGGAGATAGGGACCAGGGAAGCATCTAGGCCTCAGGCAAGCAAAGATGTTGAGAATAGAAGTGAACACGAGACTTGCGTTCAGCTGAGGACACCAGCTCCAAATTCTTAACTCATTAGTCAAGGAGCCTACTTAACTGTGCAATCTGTAGTAGAAGTCCCAAATAGAAAGGCCTTATTTTCATGTGAGTTTTTTGAGTGATAGATTTTCTATATGCACATTTATGTCATTCCTTTTAATCCTTCACATGACCTTCCTTGCAGTGTGTGTTCTTCCCATGTCATCCTACAGGTGCTGGAGAGATGGAGGGAAAGATCTTCATCACTAGGAGGTAAGAAATTTCTGAAGCCTCTATAGAAAAGGCTGTGTTGCAAGAAAATAATTTTAGCATTCAGCTGGGTCATTACAGGTAGCAATTTCTTCCCAGGCTAGTGGAAAAATGCATCTTGAGTAAAGGATCTCAGGAAGACTGTTTTCTGGGCAAACATTAATAGGGAAGACTGTAGGAGAAACAGGATGATGGCCTGAATGAGGTGGGCAAGGTGGTGGGACCAAACAGCACTTTCATAAGCAAGGTTGGAGGAATGAAAGCTCTCACCTGGACTGCACACCTAAGGATGGCTGGTGGGAATGTTTGTGGAAAGGGCAGGGTTGCGGTAGGAAGACAGGAATTTCTGCTCTGCCTCTAGATGATAACAAGGAAATGTCGGAAACCAGCTGAGAACCTGACTGCTTAACAAGAATAGGTAGGGATTCATGAGTTGTGGGACTAAAGATAATAGTTGAAAGCATGTGAGTGCCTAAGCTCACCCTTTGAAAGGGGGAGATGGAAGAGACGAGTGTGCCAAGATCATCATTTATGTGAGTGGAAGTTTTATAGTTTGCAATTTTGCTGACAATGATAGAAAGCCTTGTGTCAGCCTCACCATACTAGGCCTCTTCTGTAATGAGTTTATCAGCCATACCAGGTTTATCACTATAATGAGTTTATCACCCATAATGAATTTATCACCCGCACTGTTTGGTCAAAGCATTCATAAAACCCAGTAAACATACATCAAAGGGTATCACTTTAATCCTTTTGAGACAATCACACACATTCATCTCTAGAGGAAAAGGCGAACATGCTCAAATAATTTTTTTTCTGAGGAATGTCTGTTGGCAATTATGGGAGGTGTCCATCGACCCATACTCCCCACCAGTAATACCCAACACCTTAAGCAAGAGAAATAAAATGTCCTTCAAGATAAATAACAATACCAGACACTATGGTAGGTTTTCTGACAAAAAAGGGCAAAAACCTTAACTGACCAGTTCCAGCCTCTGCTCTGTCCTGTGCCAGTCCCATTTCATTCAACAGTCTCACAGGTGCTGTCAAACAGCCTAACTGATAGTTGTCCACCTTTGAGACAATATCTTGAGCACAGCCAGACCGCTAATGGTAAGCTCTGATGACCTTGTGCTAGAATCGTAGACTCATAAAACCATAAAATCACAGAATTATTTGGGTTGGAAGGGACCTTAAAGCTCATCTAGTTCCAACACCCCTGTCATAGGCAGGGACATCTTCCACTAGACCATGTTGCTCAATGCCCCTCCCAATCTGGCCTTGAACACTTCCAGGAAGGGGGCAGCCACAGCTTCTCTGGGCAACCTGTTCCAGCGCCTCACCATTTCTTCATTCTATCTAATGCAAGCCTACCCTCTTCCAGTTTAAAGCCATTACCCCTTGTCCTATCAATACATGCCTTTGTAAAAAGTCTGAGCCATCACTGTATGTGCCTGTGCCACATACATCCCTCATCAGTTGTAATCAGAACCATTACACACAGGATTCTCAACACAAGGCAAAACAGATGTAAGCAAACGATGTGCATGTAAAGAGTTGGACATTTAATTTGTATACAAGTCAAAAATTCAATATTACTTATCACATCACATCTGCTTAAAGTCTGTGTCACAAAGTAGACCTTGAACATCAGCCTACACAAATACAGGTGGCAGAAATGGACAGCTAAACGTATCTTGCTGCTCCCAGAGGGAAGTGGCAGTGGAGAAATCCCAGAATGCCCTATGCTAACCTAAACAAGATACAAACCTACCAATATTCCTTCCTATATGCACTGACATCTCCAAAACCAACCCACCCTGCAAAAGACAATATCCTGACCTGAAAGTTCTCGAAGCCAAAGATATCCAGGATGCCCACAGACTTAAAGTTTTCCTTGCCTTTGATCTTCGTATTAATCTTGCTAATGAGCCATGAAAAACACTGGGAATACAGTGCCATAGAGAGGGAGTCCCTGGAGTCAGCTGCCTGTAAATGCAGAGAGAAAAAATGAGTCACAGGAAGAAGGCATAAGGAGCACAATGAATGTCTATGGGACTTCAGGTTCCTCCACTCCTCTTTAGATGTCTCAGCATCTGTACTGATTGTGCATGGTGCAGTATTTATACGAACAGTCAACATTCAAAATTGCAAATAGCCCAGCCACACACAGATGTACCACATCTGACCTTTGGGTAACTGAACTTGAGAGGCTGAAGGAAGCAGCAAAATCCTTGACATCTTTTGTAACAAGTGCTGCAGCAGGGATGATCACAAAATACCTCATGACTAAGCCCGTAGCAGTCATTTGCATCACCTGAGCCAACATGTGCAAGGAACAGGCAAGGCATCTTAGTTCAGTACTCCTAGCAGAGTTGTCAAATGGGTGTCTACTCAGTTTTTCAAAAACTGGTAGGGCAGGGTTTAATAGAGTATTCTGTCACCACGTTAGCCTCAAAAATCCCCTCTCCAAAACTTCGCTGCAAACAGCATTATCTTACTGGAAGACAGGGTAGGCCGGCCAACAGCCAGCCTACATGCCCCAGAAGAGCATGGGTTGAGAGACCTTTCTGGAGCTCACCCAACATCCCATGCAGCGATCATAACCAAGTGTCAGAGGTGGAAAAAAAAATTGTGATCATAAAGAGGCAGTACATAATTGGGTGTCTGTAAGCGTGTGGATGAATGTCCAAAATTGAACTTCTGAAATCTCAAGGAAAAGCCTGCTACTTGGTAGCTGTAACAGGAATGGGCTGGTTATAAGTTTTGATAATACTTGGACTGAACAAAAGTAGCATGCCCTAAATCCTCCAATTAATAAAAAGACATGAGACAGAACCATAAATTAAGAAACTGCAAAAAGACAACGTGATTCCAGAGAGTAGAAAAAGGGGCCAGGGAAGAAGGCAGCAAAGATCTTGACTGGACGAAAGATGCTGGAACTGTGGAAGGATCCTGGAGATCAGAGATATGTGGAGACAAATGTCAGGGTATGCCAGGGATCTTGGCTGGTAGTTCCCAAGACCCATAACTGCAAGGAGCTATACAACATGAAGCAACGCAACTTTCTGCCCAACCCTCCTGGACAGGCAGCGATCTCCCTACTGGTAAAAGAAGTTGACATCTAGTGAATGTAATGCTGAGGGGCAAGTGAGCAAGTATGTGAAATAATCAAGTAGGGTAAGAGCTATAATCTTGCCATTTCCTAAATAAACCACAGTATCTAAATCAATTACAGGTTGTTCACTCTGACTCGCCTGTGCCACGAGAACAATTCCTTCAGTAGGTCTGACCAGCAATGGCAGAGACCTTCTAAATGCACCCTCATCCTCTTCAGTTTTGCAAGCCTGAATAACATGACCTGCCCTGTTCTGCTTCACCAATGGCACAAGCCAACTGCTTCTGAATCCTCCCAGCCCCTCTCAGTAAGCTGCTGAGGCCCAGCCTGCAAGATCTTCCCTTTCAACCAATTTCACTGCTTTTCTCCTCCTTTCTTTCCTGGGTAATATCTCCTCTCCAGCAGCTCAAGGTCAAGGACACACAACAACCTCCCCTCTCCACAGAAGAGAACCTGTCAAAGCATGGCCATGCATGCCTTTTCTCAGTATTTCTTGTCTCCATCAGATGTTCTGTCTTATTATTTGGGACTGAGAATGCCCTCCAGGCCATGCCTCTGTAATGTTTCTGGCTACGCAGCAAGCTGGACTCATTTTCCAGGAACAGAACCACCCCATCCAGCTGTAAGCAAAGCCGCTTTCCCCACAATATGGCTCAAACGAGATCCTCAAAGGCTCCTTTCATCCTCCCAGCTTTGCCCGCCTTCAGGCCAGTTCATCCATTCAGCCCACAGAAATGTCAAAGCTCAGATGGGTAACGAGCCCATTACACAATGAGAAATCCCTGGCAGCTCTATCAACGCGTTCCCACAACAACAAGTGGGAGTAGGTAGGCACAGTACATGAGGGCTTAAGCGGGAACAGTTTTTACACGTCCTGTGTCCAGTGCAACAGGCTCACCTCGTGAAGACAGCTAAGTAGCAGCATCCACTTTCTATGAGAATTTTCTTGCATCTTAGTACTTCACCGGGCTGCAAGCAGTAAGTGTGGGGTCCAACACGCACAAATGTCAGGAATAGCTATACTATTGCAGGAAGCTCTGTTCAGGGAGACCTGCAAATCCTGCGACTGCACACTGTTGCTGTGGACTCCATGCAATGTCTCTGGCATTAGTAGTCATCCATCCTGGTGCACTGATATAGAAAGATTGGGCTTATTTACGACAGGCAGCTGAGAAGAGAAACTGTGGTACTGGATACTGAGGATATCTACCACAGACTATGGGCTGAAAAATAATTTTCACATAATTTCATTGCAAAGAGAGGTCACAGACTACGAAAAAAAGATACCATTTCTTAAAGGGAAAGCTTAGTTTGTGATATATTTGCAGGTGTGTTCGCAGCAAGAAAATAAGTGACTACTCTGCTGTAATGAGAACTGCTGAGACTTCAGCTTGAACATGGTGTCCACTTATAGGCACTCCACTTCTTGAAAGATGTGGGAAAACAGAGACAGAAGAAGAAGATATTTATGAAATTACTTACAAGGAAACACTGAAGGAACTGGATTGTTTAGCTTAGAAAAGAGAACATCATGTGAAAAACTTCACAGAAGCAGAAGCTTGTAAGGTGGACAGCTGGGATGTCAAGTGTAATATAAATATGAGAAAAATCTTTTCAGCTCCAGACTCAACTGCAGCTAGAGCAGGATACTTTAAGAAGCTGTGAAATCCCTTCCACGGGAAATCTGAAGGAAAGTTAAGCAGACATCCGTCAGAGAGAGCCTAGTAACTCTGGTTTCTCTGCAACTGTAGTGGTTGGATATCTAGAGGGAATATGTAGAGGGGGCAATGTAGAGGGGACAACCCTCTTCAGTCCGTGCCAGCACAAGATTTCAGTTACAGATATTCATTTTGCTATAACATGATGCTTATTCCATCCCAGTAATAGTATTCCTTGTTTCCCCATGTCTTGCATTTTATTAATGACAGAAGATTTTCTGCAGTTATCTGTGTGTGGACCTAAAACACCAAGAGTGCCCTCAAGTGATCAGCAACACCACAAGGTAAAGTTAGCAGGCACAACACTGTAATGAACCACAGAGAAACGCAATAGATAAGCAGGACTGCCTCCAGCATGTAGTACGGCTTTAGAAGATGAGAACTGCCTGTCGGTTTATTTGCTCCTCCTTTGCTGTGGTATGGATACACAAAGAAGCTACTGTGGGGCAACAACCTACCCTCTGCCAGATGTTTCATGGTAACTGTGTGCGGGCTTTTATCTTCCAGTAAATGCAACGTAACCTGGGAGTTCTGCAAGGTAAAAGCATGCACACATGCAATTACCACAAAGCATCTGATGTACCTTCTGCACAGCACAAGCATGACCAATTTCTGCTGAGTGGAGGTAACTTAAAACCAGTATTGAGCATTGTCATTTGGCAAACCCCCCTCTAAAGCCTAAAGAGCAGAGTCAACACTGGGACCTGACCTACCAATAAGTGCAAAATACTCGAGGACGCAGCAGAGCACCTAGGAGGTGTAAGAGGAAACCCTACACTTGAATGGATGATACAAGAGGGAGACAGAGGGCCTGGAAATGAAGAATCGGCAGCAGCAGTAGCACACACTAGGACACTTACCTGCTCCACAGTGAGAGGGGAGCTGATCTCTTCCCCACGCAGAATCATGGACCTCTGCGTCAGTACTTCAGAAAGCTGGAAGGCGTCTAAGCCCAGCAGGTCACTGGCAATGTTCAGCACTGATAACAAAAGAAGAAACTTTTTTTCTCCTGCATGGCTCTCCATCACCCATCAGGGATCTATAGTGTGCAGCTGAATGAGGAAATCCCAGGGTCTCCTACAAGGCAAATGCCTCAGCCCCAGCGCAAAACACACTCCCCTTTACTTAATCCTTTTTGGCATACCCAAAGCCGTAAACCCACATATCCAGTCTGAGGTAGGGTCAGCACCCGTCCTGGGCCACAGGCACTCCTGCAAGTCAGCCTTTCTGCTGACAACAGGAAGAGCAAAGCACTGTGTAAAGCTTAGCACCAGCAAAAAATTTTATTGAATGAGACGATATGTTTTCCTAAAGGCGCAATAGTGCAGCGTGAGTGTAGGATTGCTAAACTTGGCTGTCAAGAAGAGAGGCAAATAACTTAAGACTTGAAACACTTGTAACACATACTTATTGATTCTGTCTGTTTAGGGATTCACTTTACCAGACCAGCTCAGATTGGGTAACTGTAACAGAGTGCACACTAGCAGATGCTTCAAAGGAAGATGTGGGAAATACTGTAACAGACCACTTTTGTCTCAAACTCCTCCCTGTTCCTATTTCTTCCTGCTCCTTCAATGCAAAAGAGAAACTGTGAGACTGTGGACTCAATCTGAGAGTATCCAGGGGAACAAATGGATCACAGGGCCACAGCCCAGCTAAACCATAGTGGTGCTCTGGAGCCATGCATCCTGTGGCAATGCTTTTGCAGGGCTGAACTGCAGGGAATCTGCTGGCAAAGGGACTGCAGGCCAGCATATCCGAGGGGGAAAGGATAATGGAGTGAGCTTTGTTTCGGCCCTTACGCAGCATGGTCTACCAAGTCGCTAGGGTTCCACTTACCTGCTTTTGTTGTAACCTGGGCCCCGCCAGCTGTCATGAATTCAACGTTTCCCAAATGAAGCGTGCCAGAAAGGAGTTTGAAGATGTCCCTGATTTCTTCGGTGCTGAAGTCCACCACCTTCATGGCAGTCTGTGCAAAACCATACAGCTAATGTTAGCTGTACATACAGCCACAGTACAATGCAACCACCACACTCGTGCCCGGCCTGCATAAAACTCCGAATTATAGTCATCATGAATCAAAGTGAAGATGGGGATGGCACAGCCCATCTCTCAACTATACATCTGTCAATGACCTTCACTGTCTACCGTTCTCTCCTTCATTTACCCTATCCTCATGTAAGGCAGGTGGGCATTTGCCCTATTCTCAAGTTGGACTTCGCTACTGCCATTGCCTGTCTGTCACAGGAAGAATGTATTTGTCTGTGCCTATGTGAGGAAATCCCTCCCTGAACACTGGCAGTACAGGTTATAGATGTCACTGGACCACTTCCACTTTCTGCCTTATTGCTCTCCCTGAAGGACAGATCCATATAATATACTTAATTTACTTTGATCCATGTAACCCCCTTAATTTTCTCTAGCTTAGAATAGCAGATTTATGCAGGAAGATTTAAAACCAGACTTTCAGTATTAACTGCTAGAAGGTTAGAAACAGGTTATGAGATAACGAGGAAGTATAACACATTCCATATGTCTTAGTGCATCTGAGCCCGGGTCTTGGGACGTAAATTGACTTTGAGAGCTAGGACCTAGTTTGCATGCATTTGTCCTGTCAGTGGGGCACTCCAGGGCTCTAGTTCTCTTCTTTCCTCCAGGCCTCTCCTCAGCGGAAGTATAAATGCCATGTTGCCATCGAAACCTCTGCTGTACAGGACACATTTCCTTCCCTTAAACCACACCTAAGCAGGAGTTATTGATATCCTAAGATGACTCCTGTCACCTTGCCTATCTGTTTTCACCAACGCTATTAGAGCCCTCAGGCCGACAACCCCTTATCAAACAAAACACGAACTGCAGATTCATCCTGCTAAACCCATAACCTCTGATAAAGTTACAGATGTCTACTGAAATCTGTGTGGTATTTTAGAATATGCCATTTACACAGGTGATCTAACTTTACCAGAAAATTTCTGGAGAATGCTTCCTTCAGACCAAACTGTTCCCCTTCTAATGGTCAATGTGAGGTTTCCTGCATCAGGTCATCTAGAGGGCTCCCAGGAACCATTATTTGGTGGGGGGTGAGGTTCATGCTCCCCAAAGCCTCCATCATTCTAAATTATTATTCATTCTTGACTGTTTCCCAAATTCCCCCATTTCTGTAGACTAAAAATGAGCCTTGTTTTTACCACAAAAGAAAGGTAGAGCTGAGTTTCAGACTAGTTGAACATCAAATTTTGGCTTAGGGCAGATAAATTCTGCCTACGAGATCTAGACCCTGCAGCACATTTAGCCCATGAAATTATGCCCAAGACATTCGGGAGAAGATAGGACAGGACTCACCATGACCTTCTTGAACATCTCTACATCATTCAGGTTCTTGTCAGTCACACAGCCAGACTGGTTCAAGTAGCGATAAGTCTCTGGCTCAGAGAGGGAGAGGCTCTCTGCAACAGAGGAAAAAGAGGCAGGAAGGAGAAAGACAACAATTTATTTAGCATTCAGCCTTTTTATTCTATGATCTTGGTCCCCAAAAAGAATGCGTATCTTTACCACAGGGAAAGTTCATCTGAACAGATTCCGTATCCCTCAAAAGCCACACCTAGACAGTGAATGCACTGGGGAAGGGAAAGAGGGGGGTGTGTGGTAACAAAGCTTACAGATGACATGCAAAATGATTTAGAACAGTCAAATACCAAGCTGCAGAGTCACAGAAGAATATTTCAATACTGAACTGACTCAGCAAAAAATAACAGAAGATGAAATTCAATCTTGTAAAGCATACAGAAAAATATTCTTAGCTATATACTCCTCTAAATTAGAAATCACCACTTGAGACAGAGCTCAGAGAGTCACAATAAGATTTCTGAAGACATCAACTCATGTTGAGTAGCAGTCAAAAACTGAACCCAGTCCATTTCCTCCAGTTTTGGAAGGAACACAGAACAGAACACAAAAACAGAATCAGGTCTCTGCACATATCTTTTGCACAACCAGATCTTAAATACTACATGCATGCTTGATCCCCCACTTCAAAAAGGACAGAGAACTAAAAGATCTATGGAGAAAGGACACAAGGATGATCAAGAGACAGAAACACATTACAGCTGAGGGAAGTGAAGCAACCTGGGACACCAGCTTGCAAAAGGGATGGGGAAGAATAGCAGAAGGAAAAAACCTGTTTTGTATGCTTTCCCTAAGTACCTGCCCCACCTCCCAGGTGGGGACCTGATAACCATGGTTGTTTTACATGGATCTCTGAAGTGACCTACGTGGCCATTCCTGCACGAACTACCTAGCACTGAAGCCCTACTCCCTTCCACTCTGTGTCAGGCCAAATTTTTCTACCTGATTGGTCTAATACACACAAAGGCATAAAGAAATTCCCCAGTCCCTCAAAACCAGAGTGCAACTGTAACATGTTCCTGCCCACCTATCTGACCTCTTCAGCAAGACCACCAGTGCTCAGCAGTGCCCAGGGCAGGTACACATACACGTTATGAAGGAGCTGCTGCACTACAAAAAGCATTCTTCCACAGGGTGCAGCTGCCTCTTTCTCTGCATGCTCTCTTCTAGACCCACCTCTCCCTTCCCCATGTACAGAGCTATAAACCCTTTGTTCAGATGTTTTCACTCTAGTCCTGCCACTACATTGCAGGTCTTACTAATTCTTATTTCTCCTATTACCTATATTGAAGGTTTGTTGTCGAAGTATGTCTGTCAGTCCAGTCTTTGAACTCCATGAACAGGTCCCATCAGCATCTGAATCAAGACTCTTCACCCTTCCTTTGCCTCTAGACAGTTTCATTATCTCACCTCTCTATACTCCCTCTTCACTTTGCACAGACTTTTCCTGCCAGCTCGGAATGCCTGAAGTGTCTTTTCTCATATAGCATTTCTGTCATCCTCGGCCTCTTTCTCTCAACTCTCCTTTCTGTTTCCCGTGAAATCACCATATGGTCTTCAAGAAAAAGTTATGTATCAAGTACCTGAAATACCCATGCTTTAGCTGTAAGGAAGATTCACGAAATGAGAATAGTTCTGTTTTAACCAAAACCAGGACAATTTGACTTACACTTTGCTTCACATGCAGGACTGCAAAGACGACAGAGCCGTATCGCAGAAAATGAACTTACCTTTCTGCTCCCCGCTTACACCAGCTAGCAGAGCATAAAAAATGTGGTAATTCCTCTCTCCGGGGTTCTGGTGTACCACTCTGTTCTGAAACAAAGAATACAGGAGTAGCCAGTAGAAAGAGATCGCACTTTTAGTTGCAAAGACAACGAGCAGACCAGGATACACGTAAATCTCCAGGGCCAATGCATGAGGGGCTTCTTCCAGTTTAATGATGGTGTTGTCTAAGCTCTACATCAAGATGTTGTCAGGTGCGACTGTGCAGCTTAGCACATACAGACTCCTCTGAACTCACTTGGAGAGCACATGCATGGACAAACTGAATATTGTCAGTTCTGGCCCTGCTCCTCAGTGAGTTCCTAAGTCCAAAGTAAACTACATTAGAGCAGAGATGTCTGCATTTGGAGTTGCACCCTCATATTCCTCTCTACGGAACTGAGTTTCCAGGTACTTGCTCTCTCTCCCTTTCCTCTTGGTAAACAGCTTTTTCTCGGAGTCTCTCTGCAATGCACAATGTTTGTCAAAGACAGGAGAACAGGCTCTGATAGATATAGAACATTGTTCCTCCAACATCCTCTTCCTCAGTTGGGATAGCTGCAGTAGTAACACCTAAAGAGCTAATGTCTATGTGCTGTGACAGAGGCAGCATCATCCAGGAGGAGACCTGGCACTGTCCCACCATACTGTGAGGAGAGGGCTCACCCAGCAGTCAGCAGATAGGTAGATACCTACCTTTTCCAGTAAATCTGAACAGCAAGTTAAGGAGAAAACGTCCAAATTACATATGCACACACCTCCTGATGACTGGCCAGGAATCTTCTAGACATATTGGGATGAACCCTGCAACAAGCAACAGATCGTTAAATAACAGACGCTTTAGAAAGCGGACAAAGAGTGGTCCCAAACATCACCTCGGATCCTCCTCTCTACTCCTTGTCCAAGGAGGTACTATGTACCAAGGAGACATTTAAAAGGGCAGGGTCAGATAGAACACAGGACTTGCACAATGGTGAGGTAACATAACAAAGGATGAGCCACATTAGGGACACCTAGAAAGATTAGAGAGGCCACTCTAATCTGCAAGTCTGTATTGCACATAGCAAGTCTTGCATCAGTTCTTATTGCTTCCTCAAGAGACCACTATCTTTAATCTACCAACAGCACAAAGAGCAGAGACTAAACAATCCAAGCCTGTTATTTACAATGGTAGTAAATTCATCTGGCTGCTACTCCAGTGGAAATTTGTGTGGTTTGCAGTCACCAGCAGCTTTGAACATCGACATAAAGAAATGTAGCCAGGGCAGATTTAGCTGCCTCATGCAGACAAAAGATATGCCAAAGCCTTTGGGAGAGGGATACCTGGGCATACAGGGAAGAAAGTGGTCACGGCACAACATAATTTGACTATATCCAGTCTTCCCTGCCCTTGTTGTCACTGCAACAGGCTCCCCAGGGAAGTGGTCACAGCACCAAATCTATTAGAGTTCGAGGAGCATCTGGACAACAGTCTTAGTCATGTGATTTCATTTCAGGTAGTCCTGCAAGGAGCAGGGAGTTGGACTCGATGACCCTTATGGGTCCCTTCCAACTTGAGATATTCTGTGATTCTGTGATTAGAGTTCCAAGGTCCACTGGAGATGGGCAACCCAAAACAGGGAGTCATAATTGGCTCTCCAAATTCCTATTCTCCTCTGCATACAAATATTGTGCAGAATGTATTGATTCTTAGCTTGGTCTCACTTTTCTAAATCATTAATTCCTTGGCACACCTAATATAAGGAAACAATCCTCTGGGAAAAACAGGATGCAACAAACATGAGGGATCTTCCTAGGTAGCAAATTCTAGGGATTAAAGTAACAAGTGTTGTGATGGCCAAACTGAAAAGACAAACTATGTCCCTAGCTAATGTAGTACCTAGAAAAAAGGTTTCCAGAGTTAGGTGCTGCAGAGTCACAAAACAAACAATTCTTCCCTCTTTAAGTTGCAAATTTGCCCACAGTTATAAACTTGCTTTGAAAAACCATGATGAGAGATTCCCTGACCCACTCTGAGCTCCTCCTCATCCTCACTCACTCCATCTGTTTGTGGTCCACGGAAGCAAAGGATACAGTCAGTTACTCGGCCTCCCTGGATGTGTCCATGTTGAGAGAAGTGCAGCTGGATGAACTTGCCAAAGCGGCTGGAGTTGTTGTTATAAACTGTCTTGGCATTTCCAAAGGCCTCTAGAATGGGGCTGCAGAAAGAAGGCAATGAAGATACATTTGGTGATGGGATACCATTAAAACAAAGTGCGTGCCCAGCCTTTTGCCGTTTGCACAGCGTGCACTGCCACGTGAGATTAATTTGCTACAGCACCAGACTGGACAAGCAGGAAGAACTCAAGGGCAAGGAAGGATGGCAGGAGCAGTTTAACACACTGCTAGAGAAATTTTAAACCTTTGAGATTGGAGTTAATTAAATCAGTTCCCAATCAGTATGGGCAGCTGGCGTTCACGCTGTCAAGGACATTCCCAACCAATGTGGCTTCAGGAAATGCAAGGTGGCAAGACCCAGCCAGGTTGTGTGTTCAACACAGCAGCATCCCATGAAACAGGGGTTTTATTCAGGATTTTCAGAAGCATCAGATATATAGGGCAAACACTCTGTAGCTTTAAACCACATACTTCTTTGTTTCTGTCTCTACCTTTGAAAGAGAAGACAGTACAAGCCATCTCTTAAAATTACAGGTAAATATTTTCAAACTAGCAGACAAACATAGTACTAAATTGATTTGTTTGGTACTGAAATTTGATACAGGAACACACAAATCCTTGTTGTTACTTAAATCTTGCCTAGGTTGATACAAGCCATATGGTTTCCAGGCAGAGGGAATATACACACATTACAGATCTGAAAATGTCATTCCAAGAGAGCCACATCATCCACTTCAGGAAAAAAAAGTGTTTGAAAAAAACCCAAACACCCAAAACTATCACCAGACTTCAAACGGGTGATGAATTGAAGAATTTTGTCTCCTGATCACCTTCCTGTCTTCAGGAGGTTCATCTAGCACGGAAAATAGTGAGTTAAAATGCAGCTTGGTTCTTACTTCACTGTACAAGGGAAGAGCCTAAACCATTCCAACTGATACGCTGAATCCAGGATTAAAATATTCATTTTTGTAATTTAGCCAATTCTAAAATAACCTGAAGGCCTAACAAGCAAGGAGTCACAGAGATGCTACAAGAACAGCCTGTACGCAGTCATGTTTAAATCTAAAACATACATAGCTTATAACAAAAGTTACTGCCGTTATTACCCTGAGAAATACTGCCTTTTTAAACATCTCCATCGATTTACTGCGTGGTTCCACTTGAGACAGAGGCAGATACAGGATTATTCACAAGTTAATAATTATAAGATGGTAAATAATCACAACCACAGACACTGCTGGAGTTTGCTGAATGCTTCAAGCTTAGCAAGCCCTGTCTAAGCAAGAGCTGTGGTTGTGGGAAAGGCCCAACAACCTTCAGGAAACTTCAGGCAGTATTTTTCCTAATTTATCTCTTGAAAATATCACTTTAAACAAACAAAAATACAGAAACTAGATAGCTCTGTTATAATATGTTACAACCACAGAAAACCCGGTCGCAGAAGTCTGCGTGCGCAGATGAGGAGGCAAATTCCTTGCCCTGGAGAATGTGAACTCCAAGACCCACGCCTCTGAAACAAGTGTGTAAATAAGGACATTGCACAGCAATATCCCGCTGAGCAGCACACCAATGCCATGAATCAACAAAAACTAATGGGGACAAGCAGAAAAAGGGAGGACAGGGTTACACTATACGACCACCACAGTGGCAGTCAGAGTGCAGTAACCAGCCAGCCAATCTTTAGGGCTGTAAATCACATTAAATCAGATAAGCAAAGCACAAGGAAGTAGCTTAGTTTGGCAATGGGCTCACGCACATGAGTGCGGAAGTCTTTCAGGGATGGGGGAGGATATAGGCACGTGGGTGTTCTGAGGCCGGCGGCAGCTGCAAGGCAGAGGGGTGGGTGAGCTGACACAGCCAGGAATGAGGGCAGGTCCCTGGGCCAAGGAAACTGCCCGTGCCGGCAGGCACATCATGACGGGGCATCTGAAGCCGCAGTGGAGCGGTGTGTCAGGAAGGTGATGCTGGCTGCCCGGCCGCAGGTGGGCAGGGTGCGTTGTGGGACTCAGAATGGCAGGAACCGGTTTCAGCAGGGCAGCAGAAAGTGAAGCCTGGATTTTAGAAATATTGCAACATGTGCAGCCCCAGGATTCAGACACAGCTGAAGATGAAAAAGAAGATTCGACGATTCGAGGGACGAATAAAAGGAGAGGTGGCTATGCTGCCAGCAGTGTCACCCAACATGGAGAAGGGAGCTTCAACGTGAAGCAAGCAAGAAAAAAAGCTGAGAGGGAAGTCTGCAGAATTTTTGATGGACTGATGGATAGTTTCAAATAAAACAGATGAAAACAGACCAAATCAATGGTGCTAAGGGAATTTTCAGAGCCTGATTTCCGAGTACACCAAGCATGAATGTTACAACACACAAGCAAACGACAGAAAGCTGAAGTAACACTATATATGTTTATAATGCTGTCTGAAATGGAGAAAGAATCCAGCACTGTTCCTGGGTATGTGCTGGGGTGCAAGGATGAAAATCCGCCATCAGCTAACACAAGGAGGGCCACTGGCAGAGAGAGTGAAGCTGAACCGCAGACATACGAGGAAGACTTGTCAGGAGCAGCAGCAGCTTTTGGCTCTGGGCCAGGCCGTCAGCTTCTCTTCTTCAGGGAAAAGGTGACAAATCAAATTCTTTTGCACTCGCATCGCAACAGCTCACATAGCACGAGGGATGTACACAAAACGAGTCACGAGCTCTTACCCCACTTCACCTCACAGCTGTGGGATCTTGCAGACTCGGGAGTCACCTACCCACCATCGTCAGCTTTCTGGATCGCAGTCAAGTTACCACTTAACTGCTAAGCAGGTCTGAGACTTTTAAGCTGCTCGCCTTAAAGCAGATTTTGCAGATCTTGAGTTGTGACTTCATCACACTTCAGAGATTTTTCCAATTTGCCAACATCCCTGGCAAAACCTGCACACCTGCGAAGGATAAATCACCCAACAACAGCCTCTCCAGCACCAGGTCCAAAGGCAGCAACCCTTCTGCTTAATGCTACTCTGCTTACAAGGGTCCTAAAAACCGCCCCACTCTTGCAGCTGCCATGTTAGACACGGCGTGTCTGCTTAGGCGATTTTCACCACAGTTACTAGCAACTTTTTTGCTTCCCTGTCTTCCAGGAAACATTCCTTCTCTCTGCTCTCTGGGCCCTGAAACACGCCACTTGCGTGAGAGTCACTTGTATGCAGGTGGTTCAAAGGAATTCAGCTTATTGCACAACTCCATCCTGTTGCAGACATCTGATTTACTCCTCTGGAGGTTTCTGCAGCTATCACAGGCTCAAACTGGGACCAGCCTGCAGCCTCGCCTTTGACAGTACCGAACTGCAAGACCCCCAGCAAGGTCCTCCAGTCACAGGCAAGACAGTCTTGTGTTGGGAAATTTTTGTTTAATCTAATTTATTAAATAGAATTCAGGAGTTACGAAAAAGGAGGATAAGAACAATAAAACAGGCACTTAAGTAAACATCTTTCCTCCCCCTTCCTAAGGCTTTACCTGACATCAAACACCTATTGCTTCCCTTTTTTACCCTCAGCTTCCATTTCTACCTCAGGTTACCACTCCCTTGCAACTCCCCCCACAAGGCAGCGGGCAGTGCAGGAGGCTGGGGTCACACACATCTCTGTCTTTTTGTCACCCTCTGCTTCCTCATTTTTTCTGCTGCTCTTTGCCTCTTACAGGTTTTTCTCTGCTGCACTTTGCTTCTTCAGGTTTTCCTGACACTTTTTTTTCCTTGGTCCCAGCATGGGTCACCCATGGGCCATGGTCCCTCAGGGGCATGCCTGGCGTAGGGCACAGTCCCTCAGGGGTGTCAGGACCTCCTTTGGCATGAAGAATCCCCCACAGAGCACGTCTCTATCCACTCAAGGCTGCCCGTTTCTTTCCCAGACACGTTTGATCCGGGCACCATCCACTTCCCTGCCTGCCTGACACCTTGGCAAGGTTTTGGTGGGTGATGGTTGGTTATTCCCCAGTGGTTATGCTCTGGCCAGCCCAGGGCCTTCTCCTGCACCTGCCCTGGTGCAGCTCCTAGCAAACCTCCTCGCTCGTGCCCCTTGCAGCTCCCATAGACGTTTCTTCTTAAAATTGCCTGCCTGGATAGCAAGAGAGGCGCAAGGTGGCCCACAGGACCTTTGAGGGCAAAACGTACCAGCAGCCTGAAACAAAAGGAGCCTGGGGGAGAGTAGGGGCTAAAGGAGTCAGAGGATGATGGACAGTCACTGCGAGCACAGCCACAACTGAGAGCTGTGGGACATGGGGTTGACCTGGGATAGCCATCCTTGCAGCAGAGAGAGATGCTACCCATGTCCCCTGCAGCCACCACCACCAGAGACGTGGGCCCGAGCACTGGGCAGCGGGACGGCACCATGCTGAGCAGGTGAGCTCGGGGGTGCAGCTGGGCAGGCACAGAAGATAGCTTACTGAAGGAAGGAGCAATCTAATTCCCCAGCTGCCACAAGCACCCCATGCTGCTGTTGGAAAGAAGCCGAATTTGTCCCTGGGAGAGCAGCCAGCGTGAGGCATCCCGGTGAGACAGCGACATCTGCATTTCCCTGACATGAGACCGTTCACCTGCACGAGCATGGCTGCCCAGGCTCGGCTCCATCCGCGGCCCCGACGCAGACACCATGCAGAAGGCAGTGCCCCATCTGCGGGGCAGGACAGCTGGCACCTGTGGGGGTGACCGTACCTGCTTTCCAGGATGGCTTCTTCCACGTGAGTGCTCTTCTCAGACGCAGGGGCCCCGAGGGAGGTCTGGCTCATGGCTGAGAGAAATTTCAGCAGAAGTTTGGTGCTCTCAGTCTTTCCAGCTCCACTTTCTCCACTGTTAAAGAAAAGATATGCGTCCCATTCACAAATCCAGCACAGACCGAGCTAACTAGCATCCCACCCGCAGCAGAGAAGCGATCTCCAGGAACAAACACATGGAATCTCCACCGCGGCAAGCAGGGGTCAGGGGAAGGGTAGGGTTGGATGGTGTGGATATTTAGGCAGATGTCATTGCAAATGGAGCAGCAGGAGCAAGGTGTGTAATGCAGTCAGGGAGTAGCTGGTTCTCCCATTTCTAACCTTATCAGAACACACTGGCTGTCATGACGCTTCCACAAGCAGCAGTAGCACTCGTTAGCAGTGGCGAAGATATGGGGAGGCAGCTCTCCCACGCGGTGCTGTCTGTACAGGTCTATGGCATCCACACTGTACAGACCAGGGATGGGTTTGTAGGGATTTACTGATGCCAAGATGGAACCAATGTTTGTCTAGGGTGAGAAAACAAAACACAGCAAGGAAATAAAACTCCTGAAGAAAAAAATCACGACAAACCTGGACCCTGAAATAACTCATGGTGAAGGGAGAAAGCCTAAATAAGGAAGCTGGGCTTCAGCAGAGCGCTCCCCAACTTGGCAAAGAATGCCAAACCCCTGGGCAGGGGCTGCACGACTGGGTATGGATGGGGCAGTTTGAATTTTGCTGCTTTACAATAAAATGTTCTTAGTTTGTTGTCTTAGCTATATTAAGCGTACACAATTCAAAAACATGAAGCCATCTTCATACCCAGCTACCTTGTATGTGCTTCAAGCTGAAAAGCAGAGCCAGGACTGAAGGAGTGTCAGGAGATATCTTCAATGCTCCCATCCACAGTCTTAAGTGGAAGGGGTTTGGCAGGGTTCAAGCACCTCCCAAAGAGGTAGGACACAGAAAAACACACACATACGTGCACACATGTGCAAAGAGCCACTAAAGCATGTCATCTTTCTTCTGCTGAAAAATGCTGTTTGGAGCAGCTTAAATCATTTGGTAAGCCAAATCAAAATTGACAGCTGAAGATGAAGCTCAGGATTTCAAGTCAAAACATTTCTACATTTTCTAAACATTTTATTGTGAGCATATTTATTTTGAAAATCTTACAGTTCAAGAAAAGAGTTAGTAAGGTCTAAAATAAAATACCAAAGTCTAATATTGAATTTCAAATGTATTCTTTTGTGAAAAGGAAGGAAATTAATTTTGGTTTTTGGGCCATGACTTTTTCAGTTCAGCCAACCAGCTCAAATCCAGTTATTTTCAGAGCTGCAGTTCAGATCGATGGTGCCACCTCTCTCCTAACACTGGCTTTGTATTATGGTCAACATCCAGCTTAAATCAGGGGTCAGTACTGGGTCCGGTACTGTTTAACATCTTTGTTGGCAACACGGACAGTAGGATTGAGTGCACCATCAGCAAGTTTGCCAACAACACCAAGTTGTGTGGTGCGGTCGACACACCACAGGGAAGCGGTGCCATCCAGAGGGACCTTGACAGGCTTGAGAGGTTCATGAAGTTCAACAAGACCAAGTGCAATGTTGGGGCAATCCCAAGCACAAATACAGGCAGGCTGGGTGGAGAATGGATTGAGAGCAGTCCTGAGGGAGGACTTGGGAGTAATGGTTGACAAGAAACTCAACACGACCCAGCAGTGTGCTCTCACAGCCCAGGCAGCCAACTGTCTCCCAGACTGCATCAAGAGAAGCATGGCCAGCAGGTCAAGGGAGGTGATTCCGCCCCTCTGCTCTACTCTGGTGAGATTCCACCTGGAGTCCTGCATCCAGCTCTGGAGCCCTCAGCACAGGAAAGACATGGACCGGTTGGAGCGAGTCCAGAGGAGGGCCACAACAATGATCAGAGGGCTGGAGCACCTCTCCACTGAGGAAAGGCTGAGAGAGTTGGGGCTGTTCAGCCGGGAGAAGTCTCCAGGGAGACCTTACTGCAGCCTTTCAGTACTTAAAGTGGGCTTGTAAGAGAGACGGACTTTTTAGTAGGGCCTGTAGCAATAGGACGAGGGGTAATGGCTTTAAACTAAAAGATGGTAGATTCAGACTGAATATAAGGAAGAAATTCTTTACTATGAGGGTGGTGAAAGACTGGAACAGGTTGCCCAGAGAAGCTGTGGATTCTGCCTCTCTGGAAGCGTTCAAAGTCAGGTTGGATGGGGCTCTGAGCAGCCTGAGCTGGTTGAAGACGTCCCCGCTCACTGCAGGGATATTGGACTAGATGACATTCAAAGGTCCTTTCCAACCCAAACTATTCTAAGATTCTGCAAAAACATACAAGAATAGCCATAGTGTAATTCAGCTGACCTTATATTACTTACATGTTTGCAGGACTTAAGTCTTTTTTTAGTAGACATCCTCTTCATTTTGATTGCTGTTTATTTCCTGACACTGAAGTTTACAAACTGATACTGTAGTGACAAACTGATATGAAAGACATTCTGGTTCCTTTGCTAACTTGCATTTTCTGTAGCTTATGATGCTGAGGGAGAAAAAAATTCTGGCCTTGGTATACAGAGCTATAGCTTTGAAGTACTTTTCTCTCTGGCATTTAATTAATAATCTGACCACTATATCCGGCCAAATGCACCCTTACAAATAAATGCATTTTCAGCAGCTCAAACTTAATATATTTTAGTATAAAACTAAAAACCAGCTGTACTTCAAAAAAATAATAATTTGGCAAGCATGTGCTCCCTAATGAGGACTAATTGCTTCAGCTTTCATAAATATGTATTTTTATAATTAAGATATAATTACCTGAAATATTTTTCCTTTTTGCACTTTTCACTTAAGATGCTAGACAAATAGGACTAAATAATCAGTGCTTGATTTTTCAAGTATTTGTAAGCTTGTTTCCAAGTAAACTGGTAAAATGTTGAAAGCATTGTTTGAGAGCTCCCAACTTTCTCCTTGGTTTTTGATGGGGCCAAGCAGGTCCAGATTTTTTTTCAGAACAGCGCTGATTTTCAGAGGTGAAGATATGTGCTAACATAATTGGAAAACCAGAACCTTCAGACCCAGGTTAACAGACACATAAGAAGCAATTAAAGGCAGTAAAAGGAGGTTAGCATTTCAGTTTGGAAATAGGTGAGGTCACCAAAGGGTGATGGTCTATGGTAAAGGCTGTGCCTGCCCGGGGTGAAAGGCTAGGTCAGGCTGGAAGCGGACTCTGCTGGGCTAGGGCTTCAGGGAGGATTAGTAGGCATTGCTGAGCTAGTAAAAGACCTAGAATTAGACTGGTGTGATCCAGACTAATATTGGCTCCTTACATATTCATCAATTACTGAGACATGTCGTTCAGCCTAGGTTTAGACTGAAAGTGGTTTCCTGACATGTGTTACTGCTAGCGTTTGTGATATCCGGCAGAGATGCTTAGTTAGTAGTGATGCTGTTGAATTTAGGCCCGACTAACAACTATGTCCTTGAAGAGGAGCTAATAGACTGGTAAAAGGGGAACATCCTGCCCAGAAGGCGCCAAAAGCTGGATGACTGCCAAAGAAGCATGAAGTTAACAAAGATCTAGGGTAACTAGGAAAAAGGTAAAGATGGCAGGGAGAGATTGCAACCACCGACCCAATTCAGAACCAAACAGACTGCACCCCCCGCCACCTTGTGAGCATGTGCAGTCAGGGGGTTTGAACCGATGATCTTTAAGGTCCCTTCCAATCCAAACCATTCTATGATTCTATGAATATATCCTTGAAGCAGAGAAGGCCAACATCATCTTGGGTTATATGAGAGTGTACCCAGCGGGTATAGGGAAGTTATCCTTCCTCCTACCCTGGTGAGACACATTTGGAGTGCTGTGTCTGGTTCTGGACTCCCCAGTACAAGTGAGACATGAATGTGCTGGAATGAGTCCAGTGGAGGCCACCATACTGATCAGGGGGCTGGAGCACAAAACATACAATAAGAAACTGAGCAAGCTGTGTTTGTTCAGCCTGGAAAAGAGAAGGAAAAGGGGAAACCGTATTGCTTTCTACAATTACTTGATCAGACGATGTCAAGAAGACAGAGTCATACTCTTCTTGGAGGTTCACAGCAATAGGAAGAGAGGCTACGGACATGAAGTAGAACATGGGAAATTCCAGTCAGTCTTTTTATTTTTTAAATACCAGAATAGTTTGCTCTGAGAGGCTGTAGGATCTCTATCCTGGGAGGTTTTCAAAACTCAACTGGACAAGTTGTGGGACTTGGATTAGGTGACCTCCAGATGTGCCTTCCAACCTGAACTATTGTATGATTCTGTGGTTCTGTGACTGCCCTTGCACCTAACAGCTGGAGATGGCCACTAGATACACTTGAATGGAGAAAAATGAAAGCTTGTGTTTCTTTAAAGAGATTAAGTTGTGGTTATCTAAAGCATATTTACACAGTGTATGTATATGAGCATATAATACATATATTTAGGTTACATATAAAGATATATATTCTGGGATAGGTAGAATTGCAATGCATTGCAAAAGCAATTGCCACAGAATCACTCTGATGGAGAATTTCTTGCTCTTCACTATGTAAAATGAATCTAATGCCATCAGATGTGTGTTATTTCACCTGAAGGATTTCTGTGTCAAGTCCACAGCATAGAGAGTAAAGTTAACAGACAGAGGGAGTCAGGTCAGGCTATGGTGAGAGGTTGATCAGCTGATCAGCCAAGATACACCTAACCCGTGGGGTCCAGAATAATCTCCCAGGTTCTTTTGCGTGCCCTAGAGACGTCCTGGGTTCATGTCAGGATGACACCACGTATCATGACCCACCTTTTTTCTGTTGGAAAGAAACAGGAAGGTGGGCAGAGAGGGAGCCACAGTGTGATTTAGAAACTAGGACAGGGAGGCATACCATGGCACACATCTGCCCTGTGGTTTCGATACAGAGCAGGTAACATGAGTACAAGTGCCGGAATGCCAGGTCTAAAGCAGCACTAATTGACTTCTGTGACTGAAGTCATGCCTGGGCTTCCTGGTGATTTTGGGGCTTAAGGAAATAGTGAGAAGATGGAAAATAACCTGAGAAACTTTATTTCACTTCAAAGTTTTATATAGGGTTGTTATGTTAAGTTTAATAATGGAGCAGAGTTCTACTGTAGAAATCTATTCCTGATATTTTCACATTAGCATCTGCTTGTCCAGCCGTATAATTTGTTATTCTGTCTGTCCTGAATTAGCCTAGTGTATCCTTCATTGAATCTACACACAATGATTCTCACCTAGATATCTCTCCAAAATGCCACAGCATTTAGATATATTTGTAGGTGCTAAATTATTGTTTTCTTTTGCATCTCTGAAGCTAGCTGGTGGCCATAGGAGTTTTTGGCTGCTCCTTTGATTCTCTCATCCCTGAAAGAGTAAGAAACACTGAGTGCTGCTTTTGATTTTAAGAACACCTTCAAGTAAAAAATTGAATTAGAAATCCATTTTCAAAAATGCATATTGTATATGGTTTGCTAGAAAAAGCCATGTTCTATTTTCTGTCCAGATACAAAATGTAAGGGTAGAAGCATATCTAATAGAGGAACACAAAGGAGAGGGAAGTTAGAGCTCAAGGTGTCAAAAGGAAAGAGATCTGTCAATGCACAACCAGAAAGATCCCATTCTTTCAGACATCAGAATGAATGGTGCTCAGTTAAATTCTGCTGGCTGTATCTGGTTATTCAGGTGAAACCAAACAGTCTGATTTCACTCTGTATTGTTCAGAATCTGAGCCACCCCGCTGCTGAAGATCCTTGTTCTGGGAGATTAGGTCTAATGACAATATTAGTGGAGCTGTTTTCTACTGCCTTGTTGAATGACAGAAGGATCACCAGCCTTTGACGTGGACTGGGAGGGAAGTTCACATCTTCCCTTTTCCGGAACTGAAAAGCACTGGGAAATTAAGAAATTAAAATTCTGTAATTAACTCCTGGGAAGAATTAAGCCACCAAATTAATTAATGACAATTTTGATTGATGAACCTTGGAGTCTGCAGAATTATTTATGGCTATAACTCATACCGGGTCTTCTTCCTCATATTAATATTTCATTAATGTTTAACTTTTTAAAAAACAAATTTACAAAAAAGTAACTTTAAAGACAGTTCCAAGAGAGATCCATTAAGAAGGTCTCTTAAATATTCATTTGAGATATTAGATAGAGAAATAATGATTAGGCAAAGGATTTAATAGTATTGCTCAATAATAAGACTTTTCCAGAAATAGGTTCTCTGACATTGTTAATGATTATTGCCTTTTACATTTTATTTTTATAAGTTACTTCACAAAGTGAAGAAATATTGTATGCCTCTTTTTCTTGTTAATCTTTATATTAAGGAGTCTTTTGTGGCTTAACAGACAGTTTAGTTCTCCTTTCCCTTATTTTGCCAAAGGAAATAGTTGGAATTATTTTCTTCTTTAGCTTCTTCTTCATACAGATGACCTGCTTTTGCCACTGCACACTTGTCTAAGTCAAATTGTGCGTTAGAGAACCAAGATTGTTTTAGCTTGCAGGAGCACATGGCAGAAGCCACCAGAAAAAAATGTTTTTTTCACAGACTGCGACTGCACACAAAGAAGATCAGTAGACATATTAACAAGCAGGATGTGTTTTCCTCTTTATGAAATCTTGAGTCATCTGTAAGGACTTAAATGCTGACAGTAAGGAAAGGATAAGGTGTGTATTAAGTTTTGTGCCAACTGCTTCACTGCTGTTAATGCTCGTAAGACAGCTTAGTTCTGAGAAATGCTGTCTGTGCCTCAGCTTCCGTGTAGACAAGATCTTTTATTGATAGAGATTTGGACAAAATATACTCTAAAGTAATATGCCAAATTCTGTCTGCTCCTCAATATTCCAGATTGTGCAATATCAGCTAATGCACATCATCTTCCAAAATTCTTCGCTTCCATGTTCATGTTGTGAACGGTAAGACCTCCCAGAGCTTAGAGATGAAACGCTTTTGCAATCTGCTATTTCCTTCATTCTATTAGCCACCTGAAAAATAGTCTGGTTAGACTGTGGGCAAAAATAATAAAACAAATAAACCAATTTATGCTCACAGTAGAAACTGTGGAAGTCATAAGTTCAACAAATGCTAACCATATCTGGTTTTGGAGTCTGTCTGCATGTATGTAATTCTGAGAATATGTAGGTGTTTTGAGCACTCAGAAGACAAAATGAGCCTGTCAAGTTTTCCAGTTCTGAATCTGAGAAAGGTAGGATGGGAGTCACTAAAAGTTATTATTTTTTT